>Ga0256826_1000032_pt1 | contig 60188 bp, 59 predicted proteins | sample CV79metaG_FD_185975 | JGI IMG/M metagenome (GOLD analysis project Ga0256826, IMG submission 185975) | Hydrothermal vent microbial communities from East Pacific Rise, Pacific Ocean - CV79 | ecosystem: Environmental > Aquatic > Marine > Hydrothermal vents | place: Pacific Ocean: East Pacific Rise...
AAAGAGATTCTGTTTATGGCTTAAAGATGCAACTCCAAAAGAGATTAATTCGATGAGGTTTGTAAAAGAGCGAATAGCAAATGTTAGGAAATTAAGAGAGAAAAGTGAAAAAGAGGCTACAAGAGTAAAAGCTGATTTTCCTACTCTTTTTGCTGAAGATAGACAGCCAACAGATGATTTTCTTGTTATCCCTTTAACGACTTCTGAAAATAGAAGATATATTCCAATTGGCTTTTTTGATAAAGAAAAGATTCCGAATAATTCTACTGCATTTTTGCCAAATGCCACACTTTACCATTTTGGAATTTTGACCTCATCAACTCATATGGCTTTTATGAGAAATGTTGCGGGTCGCCTCAAATCTGATTATAGATATTCTATCGGAGTTGTTTATAACCATTTTCCATTTCCTGAAAATGTGACGAAAACTCAAGAGAATAGAATAATTAAACTTTCTCAAACTGTTTTAGATATTCGTAAGAAATTCCCTGATAGCTCTTTGGCTGATTTATATCATAAAGATTCGATGCCTCCTGAACTTTTGAAAGCTCATACAACTTTGGATAAAGCGGTTGATAAACTTTACGGACTTTCTGGAAAAATCGATGATAAAAAACGGGTTGCTAAGATTTTTGAACTTCATAAAGGTTTTAGCCTTGAACTTGATGAACCAAAACCTATGAGAAAAACAAGGATTGTGAAAATTGTTGTTGAAGAGGAGAGAGTTCATACTCAAGCAATTATGTCTTTTTAGAGTTTTCTGTCAATATATTTCCTAGATCGCAAAATAGTACGAAGTAAAATCTAATTGTGGAAAAATTTCTTATCTAAATTATAATTTTTGGTATAGTATTTTGAAACTTTATTAAGAAAGGAAATTATGGAAAAATCAAATTTAAAAACATCTGCTTTTGGTTTAGCTAAGGGTGCTGAACTTTTAAGTGATGACAATTTTTCAGTTCAACATTTTCAGGATATTACAATTGCTGTTTTATGTGATGGTGTTGGAAGTGCAAAAGAGGGGAGAGAGGCTTCTCTTAGAACTGTTGAATATTTTGTAAATAGCTTTAAGCTAAAACCTCAAGCTTGGTCAATTCCTCAAGCTTTAGAACAATTTACAAACTCTATAAATAATATTTTATATTCTGAATCATCAATTAATTATGGCAAACCTGAACTTTTAACAACTTTAGCCGTTATTGTAATTGATGGAAATAGACTTTATGGGGCAAATATTGGAGATAGTAGAATCTATCTTCTAAGAGATGAGAAACTATTTCAACTCTCATTTGATCATATAATTAATGAGGAAAATAAAACTCATATTCTTACAAAAGTGATAGGTATTTCTGATCGAATAGAACCATATCTTTTTGAAAATAATTTGGAAATTAATGATCATATTCTACTTTGTAGCGATGGTTTATATACAGAAATAGATGATAGTGAGATTATTGAAAAAACACCTCTTTTAGCTAATGGAATTGTCAAATATGTTAATAAAAAGATGTATGAAAATCTTAGAGATGATACATCTGCAGTTGTAGTTAAATATTTACAAGATGATGAGATTATTAAAAGAAAAAGGCAGTTTCTAACAATTCCTGAACATATATCAAAAGGTGAAAAAATTGATAAATATACTTTTTTAAAACCTTTAGTTCAAAATAATAGAACTTGGCTTGTTTCCGATCCAAAACATCAAGAATATGTGATTAAGTTTCCAGAGTTTGAAGCGATTGAATCTGAAGATATGTTGAATCTATTTATTCGAGAAGCTTGGAATGCTAGACGAATTACATCGGAATATTTTCCAAAAGCTTTTATTCCAGAAGATCGAACTTACCGTTATTATCTTATGGAAGTTTTTGATGGAGCAAATCTTGAAGAGGTATCAAAAAAAGGCAAATTTGATATAGGTAAAAGTCTAGAGGTTCTTAAAACTCTTTTGAAATCAAGCCAACATCTTCTTCAGCTAAATTTAGTAAATGGAGATATTAAACCTGATAATATAATTGAGTTAAAAAATGGTGAATTTAAAATTGTAGATTACGGTTCAATAGTTGAAATTTTTTCAATTAACTCAAAAGCGGGAACACCATCATATTTAGCTCCTGAAAGATTTACAGGTTCAGCAATTTCTGAACAGAGTGAAATTTTCTCTATGGGAGTTACAATTTATAAACTACTAACTGAAAAATATCCTTATGGAGAAATTGAACCTTTTCAGAAACCATCTTTCTATTCTGAACCGATATTAGTTCTAAATTTGAATAAAACTGTGCCTGAATGGTTTAGCATTGTTGTTGCAAGAATGGTTCATGCTGATATTGAGATTAGATATAAACATTTTTCAGAAGTTCTTTTTGATATTGAAAACTCTGATAAAGTTGAGCCAATCTACTCTAAAAACACTCCACTTCTTGAAAGAGACCCTTTAAAATTTTATAAAGTAGGTTTTTGGGTTTTACTTTTAGGAAATATTGGACAACTAATTATCAAATAATAGGCAAAAATTTGATAAAAGATAAAGTTGTTATTTTTGGGAATAGTTCTCTTGCAAAAGATATTAAAGTCCATCTTCAAATAGAAAATGAAAATTTTATTCATGTAACTGATAATATAGATTTTGAAGATGAGGTTATTTTAGAAGATTTTGGGATTGGAGTTGATATTCATAAAGTATTTGCTCTTATGGACTCTCTTGAACAAAATATTTTTTTGATTCTATCGATTTGTTCAATGGATAAAAATGTAGAAATTTTTGCAAAATCTCAAAATATAAATGAGACAAAAAAATTAAAGTTAGCTGGAGCTAATACGGTTTTAGATTACAATCAACTAATATCACATGAATTTTTTAATCTGATTCAACAACCAAATGCTACTCAAGTTTTAGATAATACAATTTTTACAGAAACTGGGGTTCAAATTTTTGAAACTTCAATTACCTTAGAGTCTAAATATCTTAATATTGATATATCTAAAATTGAACTTGAAAACTCTATTCTTTTAGGTGCTGTTTTAAAAAGTGGTGAGTTTGTATTTAGTCAAGATAGTTATATTTTAAATTTAAATGACACTTTAATTTTTATTTACGAATAATATTATTAATATTTTATTATTTGAAATTACTTAACTAAAAAATTTATTTATACTATATTTTATCTATACCACGATAAAAAGCTTTAGCTAATTTTCTAAAATATTTTGATAAACTAAAAGTTAAAAATAGAAATATATAGATAAATATTTAAATTTGAATTAATAAAAAGATATTTAAAATAAAAAGGTAGAATAATATGCAATTAACAAACTCTGTTTCTCAAGCTTTACGAGAACTTGAACGGGGAATTTCTGAAATAATTGATAAAGAAAATTTAGAAAAACTTGTCAAAAGATTTTATGAAACTGGAGAACGATTTTTAGTTAAAGCTGGATTTGATCCCACTGCACCAGATCTACATTTAGGACATACGGTATTAATTCAAAAATTGGCAACTTTTCAAAAATATGGTGGGAAAATTCAGTTTTTAATTGGAAATTTTACTGCAATGATTGGTGATCCAACTGGAAAAAGTCAAACTCGAAAGCAGTTAAATACTGAAGATATTATGGAGAATGCCAAAACTTATGAGAGACAAATTTTTAAGATTCTTGATAGAGAATTGACAGAAGTTGTTTTTAATGCTGATTGGTTAGAAAAACTGGGAGCTTCAGGATTAATTTCACTTACAACAACTTTTAATGTTGCTCGTATGTTAGAGAGAGATGATTTTGAAAAGAGATATAAAGCTCAAACTCCAATTGCGGTAAGTGAATTTTTATATCCACTTCTTCAAGGTTATGATTCAGTACATCTAAAATCTGATGTTGAATTAGGTGGAACTGATCAGAAATTTAATCTGTTAATGGGAAGGCATCTACAACGAACTTATAATATTGGAAAAGAGCAAACAATATTAATGATGCCGATTCTTGAAGGACTTGATGGAGTTCAAAAGATGAGTAAATCTTTAGGAAACTTTATTGCAGTCGAGGAAAATCCAAATGATATGTTTGGAAAAATTTTAAGTATTTCTGATGATTTGATGTGGAGATATTATGAACTTTTAAGCTCAAAAACTTTAGAAGAGATAGCTGAATTAGATTTTGGAGTTAAGAATGGTTTGATTCACCCTAAAAAAGTGAAAGAGGATTTAGCTTTAGAGATTGTAACCCGTTTTCACTCTAAAGATTTAGCTAATGAGGGAAAAGCCCATTTTGAAAAAGTTCATCAAAAAAAAGATATTCCTGATGATATTCAGGAGTTTGAAATTTTAGAATCTCCAATTTGGATTGCAAAACTTTTAATTGAAATTGGTTTGGAAAAATCTACTTCACAAGCAAGACGAGATATTAAAGCTGGAGCTGTCAAAATTGATAGTGAAAAGGTTTTAGATGAACAACTAAAACTTGAAACTGGTAACTATGTTATTCAAGTTGGAAAACGAAAATTTGCGAAAGTGGTAATTAAATGAAACCTTTAAAAATTGGAAAACACCTCATCGAGAAACCTATAATTCAAGGTGGAATGGGTGTTGGTATAAGTTGGGATCGATTAGCAGGAGCTGTATCAAATGAGGGAGGACTTGGAGTTATAAGTTCTGTGGGAACAGGTTATTATAATAATAAAAATTTTTCACATAAAAATATTGCTGACAAACCATATTCTGAAGCAAATTTTTATTCAAAAGATGCACTTTTCGAGATTTTTAAAAATGCTCGGAAAATTTGTGGTGATAAACCTTTAGCTTGTAATATTTTATATGCAAGTAATGATTATGGCAGAATTTTAAAAGATGCATGTGATGCTGGAGCAAATATCATTATTACAGGTGCAGGAATTCCATCAAATATGCCTGAATTTGCAAAAGATTATCCTGATGTGGCTTTAGTTCCGATTGTTTCAAGTGCAAGAGCTTTAAAAATTATTATCAAAAAATGGAAAAAATATAATCGGATTCCTGATGCTGTAATTCTTGAAGGACCTTTAAGCGGTGGGCATCAAGGTTTTACTTATGAACAATGTTCTCAAGAGGAGTTTCAGCTTGAAAATTTAGTTGAATCTGTTGTTGAAGAAGCAAAAAAATATGGTGATATTCCTGTAATTCCCGCAGGTGGAATTTGGGATAAAAATGATATTGACAAGATGATAAATCTTGGAGGTTCAGGTGTTCAGATGGGAACTAGATTTATTGGAACTTATGAATGTGATGCTCATGATAACTTTAAAGAGATTATCTTAAATGCTAAGAAGGAAGATATTGTTTTAATGAAATCTCCAGTTGGTCTTCCTGCTCGTGGAGTTTTAACTCAACTTCAAACTGATATTCAGAATAAGACCGCTCCTAAAGTTGCTTGTATAAGTAATTGTGTTGCTCCGTGTCATAGAGGTGAAGAGGCAAAAGCTGTTGGTTTCTGTATTGCAGATAGATTAAGTGATGCATATCAAGGTAAAAAAGAGAGTGGTCTATTTTTTACTGGAACAAATGGGTACAAAATTGATAAAATCATCTCTGTTAAAGAGTTGATGAAAAATCTGATTGATGGTGAATAGAATAGAAAATATCTAATTAACTAAAAATTATTATATATAGTCGGGTTAAGCCCGACAATAAAAGTGTGAATCTAATATCATATTATTCTTACATAACTCATTTTCAGAGTTTATAATATAAACTTGAAATCACAGGTATTATCAAATTACTATTAAAATCATAAATAGGTAGAGAATTTTAAATGCTGATATAAAATTAGCCTCTGAAATAGTTAATTCATTGTTAAAATATCTGAATATCAATATAATTATTAAAAATATATTTGGAGTTTAGAAGATGGTAATTGATGATAGTTTATTGAACAAACTAGAGAAACTTTCAAATCTTAAGATTGAAAGCGAGAAAAGGGTTGGAATTGAAAAGGAACTTACAGAAATTCTAAATTTTATTGAGAATTTAGGCGAACTTAATACAGATAGTTTTCCGAGTAAGTTCAATATGTTAAAAGATTCAAAAGCTTATTTAAGAGATGATATTAAAAGTTCTGATGAATCGGTAGGAAAATCAATAGTTTCAAACTCTCCAAAAAGCGAAGATAACTTTTTTGTTGTCTCTAAAATTATAGAATAGGATTCAAATGGAAGAGCAATTAATTCAATTTTTTGAAACAATGCCATATTTAGTAAGTTTTTTAGGTGGTGTTGTAACTTTTCTTAGTCCATGTGTTTTACCTTTAATTCCAGCATATCTTTCATATATTTCAGGTTTATCATATAATCAAATTAGTGGAAAAGAGGGAATGAGTTTAAAAGATAGATTAGGAATAGCTCAGGCTTCACTATCTTTTATCTTAGGATTTAGTCTTATATTTATTCTGCTTGGAGTTGTAGTTGAAGATACAGTTGGAGATATTTTAAAGTCTGAAACTGTTGCATATATTGCTGGTGCAATTATCGTGATATTTGGACTTCACACAATGAAAGTTATAAATATAGCATTTTTAAATATTGAGGCTAGAACAAACTTTGGTTCAACAGATAAACAGAGCGGGGTTATGAAACTTATCGGTCCGTTTATTTTAGGTTTATCTTTTGCTTTAGGCTGGACACCATGTGTTGGTCCAATTCTAGGTTCAATTCTAACTTTTGCAGGTCAAGAAGGAAGTAATGCGGTAACATTAATGACTTTATTTGCTTTAGGTTTAGGAGTTCCTTTTTTCCTTTCAGCAATTTTAACAAGTTATGCGATGGGAATTATGAATAAGATGAAAAAGCATTTCAGGTTAATTGAGATCGTTTCTGGACTTCTTTTAATAATTGTAGGTTTAGCAATTGCATTTGGAAATTTAGATGGAATTACAGAAGTTTTTACAGATTTATTTGAGGGTGATTATGAAGATTAAATTAATATCTATATTTCTAATATCTTTTTTTATATCTCCACTTTTTGGAGGGGATATAGATTGGATTGCTAGTTTAAATAAGGCAAAAGAGTTAGCTAAAAAAGATAATAAAATTATAATGTTAATGATTACTCAACCTAATTGCAGAGCTTGTGATTTTATGAAATATGCAACTTTTAAGAATGATGATATTATTGATGAGGTAAATAATTTTTTTATCCCTTTAATGTTGGATAAAAGTGATGTAAGCGGATATATTCGTGGAACTCCAACTTTCAGATTTTATACACCTCAAGGAAAAAGGTTAAAATATAAGCTGATCGGTGGAATGAATTATAAAGTTTTTCTACCAAAATTGAGAAATTTACAAACAAAATTTTTTAAGAAAAAATAAATTTATGGGTGATATTTTCTACTAATAATAGTTGGTTTGAAAAATCACCCTTTTAATAAGGAAAAAGAGATATGGTAAATTTAAAAAATGTTTTACAGATTGGTGTTTTAGGAAATATAGCAACCAATCCAGATATTAGAAATGGTTTAATGAGAGCTAAACCAAATGGAATTGTTCCAATTTATATTCCACCGAAAGAGAATGATGATTCATTTTTAAACGAGTTTCCACTCTCTCATAGTAAGCTTAGAATTCCAACACAATATGATCATATTAAGATTGAACCTGAAATAGTTTTAGAGTGTGATATTAAATATTATAATAAATCTGTGTTATATGTGATCCCAAAAAGATTTACAGTTTATAATAATCCAACTCTTCATAGATTATCAGCTAATAAAATTAGTCAAAATAAGAATTGGGGTGAAAATTCAAAGGGGGTTGCTATTAAATGGATTGATATTAAAGATTTTGAGGAGGGTGGAACTCTTGCAAACTATAATATGGTTTCGTTTATAAAAAGAGGTGGAACAATTGAACCATATACAGTTGATACTCCAATTGAGGGTTATCCATATTTTTATGACAACTTAATTGAGTGGATAACTAAACAGATTAAAGAGCAGAAAGATGTTCTAAGTTTAGATGATGTTACATCTTTAATTCGACAAGCGGGAAATCCTAACAAATTTATGATAACTGTTGGAACAACAAAACTTACAGCTATTGGCGAAAAAACATTTTTAGAGGATAGAGATGAAGTGTTTATTGTAATGTATGATAGAACTAAATATAGAGCAGAAAGCATAAAAGCATATCTACTCGCTTATAAAACTCGAAATACAAGTTATGATGGAATGGTAATTCTTCACCAAAGAGCATATACGGATAACTAAAATTTTTTATTTAGCCTATGATGATGAGGTTTTGTAATTGAAGCTTTGGTTATCTCAATATTTCTTTTTACTTTTCTCATCAAAATTTCAACCTCATCTCTTCTTTTTAGAGAGAGAATAAAACTCTCTTTTAATAGATATTTAGCCTCATCAATTTCAGAGGTTTGAAAATCTTTCACCTCTTTAAAAAGAGTTTCCATCTGATTAAAATCGTCTTGAACAATAGCTACTTTTAACTTATTTAGCCAATCTCTATTTGTCAATACCGTTTTTCTCTCTCCAAGCATCTAAAAGACCTTTAATAACATTGTTAATCATATTAATCTTTTCAATATCATTATCTCTGTTAGCCTCTCTAAGATATTTTAGTTGTTGAGCATAAAGATTGTTAAGATATTCTCCAACAGTCCCATCAGCATCAAGGTCAAGAGCATTCATCAATTCAATAAAAATTGCTGTACTTCTATTTGTCCAATTAACTCTTTTTTCAACATCATTTTCATTCATCGCCTGAATTATATTTGTGTTAAATCTCAAAATCCCCTCATATAATGATTCAACTAATTTTACTTTTGACTCAATTTGAAGATTATTTTTCTTGTAAGCAGTTACTGCACTATTTTCTGGATCATTTTGTTGTTGCTGTTTAAAAAGTTCTTCTGTTGTCATCTTTTATACCCTTTGTTAGTTAATTGTTATTCTGCATATCTATCTGCATCTGAATTGATTTAAATTGCTGTTCAATTTGAGAAATTATCGCATCTTGTTGAGCAAACTCTTTTGCCATTCTTTCATATCGTTTATCTAAAGATGCAACAGCTTTCTCTCTCTCACTATTTAATCTCTCCTCTTGGCGAGTTAAACTATTATTAAGATTTTCTAAGAGTGAATTATTTCCAACATATCTATCTAAACTATTTTCTAAATCGTAGAATAAGCCATCTTTATGAGAAGTTACTCCTCGACTAGTTACATTCTGACCTTGAAAAAAAGTTTGAACATTTGTTGGAGATTCATCATACTTTTTTATAAAGTCGTCGCTTGAAAAATCCATTGTTCCAATCTCATTAATTACCATTCCAAAATCTACAATTGAACGGTTTTCAGAATCCATACTTAATAAAATTTTATTTATCTCTCGTCGAACAGTTCTAATATCACTATTTCCCTGAAAAACTCCAGCTTCATCTGTTGATTCATCAAAATTTGTTAGTTCATCAAGTGTAGTTACAATGTTATTATAAGATTGGACAAATTTTTCCAGTTCAACTATTACTGAACCTACATCTTCTTTAATATCTATCTGGATTGGATTATCTGTTACCTGATCTAAACCTAAAGTTACACCAATTACTAAATCTGAAATAGTATTTGAAGAACGGGTAATTCCAACACCATTATATGAAAATTTAGAATCTTTAGCTTCTTGTATCCTATTTTCTTTAGATGATAAATTAGTTTTTAAATTTTCACTTTCAGTTACTGAAATTTGATTTTCAACACCTGTTTTTTTACCACTTAAAACAAATCGATATTCATCAGTTCCTGTATTTATAATTTTGGCAGTAGCATCTAAATCAGACTTATCATTTATCATCTGAACTAACTCCTCAAGAGTTGTTAAAGATGTGACATTAAAAGAGTGGTTTGTTCCATTTATTTCAATATCAAAAGTTCCATCTCCAGACGAAACTTTATCTGTTCTACTTTTAAAAGTATCTGATTGAATAACTTCAGTTTCTGCTAATTGAGAAATTTCTATTGACATAGATTGAATTTGAGCACCTTTATCAATTGTTACATTGATACCCTCTGCGGAAACATAACCAGTCCTATTTAGATACAACATATCATCAGATAAACTTTTTGAAGTGCTTTTAAAATCATTTAAAAGAGTGATAACTCCTGAAAGAGCTTCACTTTTACTTTTTGAAGTATCAATATTCTTATCAATTGGAGATATTATAGTTTTTGTATCAACTGCTTTAAGTTTATCCACCGTATCCATAGTTAAACCAGTATCGCTACCAAGACCTAAAGTTTGCATTGCCATCTAATTAGCCTTTGCTATCAAAAATATTTCCAACAGCTTCTTTCCAAATTGCTGAAAGCTTAATAGCATCTTCAGTTGGGATTTTTCTAATAACTTCTTGAGTTTCATTATCTACGACAGTAACATATATTCCACCAAAATCTTCGCTATAAGCAAATTTTATTTTTTCATTAATTGTTACATTCATTTTTGAAACCCACTCTTGAAGTTCCTCTTTAGTCTCTTTTGATGGTTTTTTATCACCTCTATTTTCAGAGTTTCTAACTTCATCTACACTTTTAAGAGGAGCTGAATTCTTAACTATTTTCTGTTTTGCAGTTACATTAGACTCAACAGAACCTCCTCTATTGTGAGATTCCGTAGGTGCATTAGCAGAGACAGTTCCTCCACCTTTTATATCAATACCCATTTTATTAAACCCTCCATAATATTTAATTCATCGTCTTAAAAACGGAATTTATTGAACTCTTTATCAAGATTTACAATATATTGATTCAATACAGTTACATCTGAAGAAACATATTCACTTTTTTGAAGCATATTTTTACTAACTTCAATAAATTTACTATTATCATCAACTGTTCTTTTTATATCAGTTGAAATTGTTTTCGTCTCAAACCCTAAGATTGTAATAACACCTAAAATATCACTTAAATTTGCATTATTAATTTCAGCATCTTGTTTAATTGCTAAAGCAGTTTTACTTAAATTAGAAAGTTTTGTATCTTGCTGTTCAATTATATCATTCTCTTTTGCAATGATATTCATCATATTTTTTAAAGAGTCTAGTAATCTTTTTCTATTTTCAGGATTTAAAGGTTCGTCAGCTTTTTCTAACATAGCTATATTTTTTGTGACAACATCTTTTAACTCAATTTTATTCTGAAGAACTTGATGGTTTAAATCTTTTATACTTAAGACTTCATAAGAGATATAGACAACATCTAAAGTTAGATTATTGATTTTTGCTGAACTATCTTCAATAATATCTTTTAAATTTTCAAAACTAATTTCACTATTTCTGATATTTTCTAAAAATATTGCCATCTGCATATCTATTTCTTCCAAATATCCACTCTGTTTCTGAATATGTTTGACAATAATTTCAGATGATTCTGATAGATGATTTGAAAGTGAAAGAACATCTCTAAAATTCACTCTCATATTTGAAAGAGTTGTTTTAATGATTTGAGTAAATTGATTAACTAAATAGATTAAAGATGTGATCTCATTTCTATTTTTACTATCATCAGATAGTTTAATATCTGTAATAACTCTTAAAATTTGACCTCTAATTTTGATTGTTCCAAAAAATAGCATCTCTCTTAAATTATTATAAACAATATGAGTTGTAGCTAGAATAACTAAAATTGAAAGTAAGAAGATAATTGTTAAAAATGCAACTCTTTTTTTATTGCTATCTATTCGTAAATTTAACTCTTCAGATATTTTACGAGAGATGTAATCTTCTAACTCTTTTAATCTTTTATAATATCCTCTAGTAATTTTTATAAAATCTCTCTCTCTCATCGATTCTATAACAGAAAAATCGGCTTTTAAAATTGAATCATTTAAACTTTTCATCGCAATAATTTCAGGAGTTTGACTAAGCCTTTTATAATGAGACAGAAGTTTCTCATCAACTAAACTTGTAGCTATTTCAATAATAGATTCTCGTTTAGCATCAATTTTTGATAGTTCAAACTCTAACTCAATTCCTATATTTTCTACACTTTTTTGAGATATAGCTTTATAAAGGAAAATATCTCGCTGACTTGAAGCATCTAAATATTTAAGATAAATTGAGTATATAACTATACTTTTACTAATAGTTGAATTTTTAACATCAATTGATGAGGTTGCTATTGAGTGAATAAAAGTTGAAATAATTGCTGAATATGAGTCGATTAACTCTTTCGGACTAAATTCTCTTTTATCAACTTTTTGACGAATAACACTATATTTTGAACTAATATTTGCAATATTTTGAGAGACCTGTCTTAAGAAAAATCTTTCTGAAACCTCATCGGCTGAAAAATGATTTAACTTATTTTTCAAAGATCTTATTCTAGTATTATTGATACTTCTCTGTTTTTTTAAATCTCGCACAACTCTTTTTGCAAGAACTCTATTTGTTGAAGAGATAAATTTAAGACTTAACTCTCTCTCTTTAGCTATTAACGAAACTAACTTTCGTAAATCCTCAATGACTTTAATATCTTTTTCAAGAACTTCAAGTTCTAAACTTTTTTGATATTCAGAATAACTGATAAAGAGAACCAAAATTGCGGTTAAAACAACAACTGGTAAAATCAAGAGTTTAAATCTATCTTTTAGACTAAAATTTTTAAACATTTACATTCCTAAGGTTTTTGTAACTTTTTTTGTTATTTTACCAAAAGATATAATTTAATTATTAATTACCGATAGTTATTTATATCAATTTTGAGGACAATATGAAAATATTACTGTTTTTAACTACAATTTTAGGACTATCAATTACCTATTTACAATATAATCCATCATATAAACTTTCAGTGGAAGCAAAATATTATTACACAATTGGAAAATATCAAAAAGCTTACAATTTAGCTGACGAATCTTTAAAATTACGAGAATATAACACAATGGCTTTTCATATTAGAAACAGAAGTAGTCTAACTCTCGAAGTTATAGACTTTAATAAAGAATCTAAAGATTTTCAAGATAAAGTTATTGCTATCCTAAAAAAAGATGCTATCTTAAGAACTGATAAACTACGAACTAAAATGATGTCTGATGTTATAATTTCAAAATATCAAAACCTTAGTTTATCGATGGTTGATGATAATGAGATAAAAGATTTAGCTCTTCAAAACTTCAAAAAATTTCAAAAGATCAATCAAAAAGTTATCTTCTCCCTAAATAAAGATAAATAATATTATAGAATTCATTATCTGATTCTATATTTATAGTTCAGTTCAAATATAAATTTAAAGGTAAAATAAATTGCTATTTATAGATAATCAAACTAAATTAAAAATTCCAAAAAAACTTCTTAAAAAGATTCAAAAATTTTTAACTAAAAAAGAGTTAGAGCTTATCGTTTGTGATAATGATTATATTCAAGATCTAAACAGTAATTATAGAAAAGTGAATAGACCAACCGATGTTCTATCTTTTCCACTAGTTGATGAAATAAATTTTTTGCAATCAATCGGAACTATTGTTATTTCGGAAGATTATGTAAGAGATGCTTCTATTAGATATAAACATAAGAAAAAAGAGGAGTTTGCCCTCCTTTTTATTCATGGAATTCTCCATCTTTTGGGTTATGACCATGAGATAGATAATGGGGAGATGAGAAAAATTGAGAAAGAGTTAATCAAAACCTTTAATCTACCTCATAGTTTAATCGTAAGAACAGGATCTTAAATGAAAAACATTATTCTTTTAATGATTTTTTCAAAATTTGTATTTGGAGATTTTTGTCCTGAACCAACTTTTGAAGATGAGTTTGATGGAGATGAATTAAGTAAGATTTGGTCTTATGAACAGGGTTACTCTTTCGAGGGAAGTGCTTCAATTTTTTCAAAAACTAATGCTACTACTGAAACTGGTTTTCTAAATTTAACTGTAAATAGTATTGGAACAACTGATGCAAAAGGAGATTTCTATCGTTCGACAAGTGGTGGAGTTACAACTAATATTGAATTTGGATATGGAAAATATGAGTTTCGATTATCAACGGCAGGTTCAAAAGCGATTAGCGAAACTATCCATCTAATTTGGGTTGATGATGGAGATTATGCAAAAGGTCATCAATTTATTGGATTAGATTTTCAAGAAAAAGGGTATATGACTCTTTTAGCAGTAAATTCAACCGACAAAGAATTAAATGCTTTTCACGGAACAGAGACTGATCCAAAAACTAAAGCATTTGTGAAATTGAATAGCAAACCAAGATTCTTCACAATTGATTACACTGAAGATATGATAAATTGGTATTATGATAATCAGTTAATTCGACAAGAGACAACAGCTGTAAAAACTTTGCCAACAAAAAAATTTACTATCAGTATCAGAAACTGGTTATCGGAAAAAAATCAATATAATATTGAAGCAGATGAGTTTCCAATTCAGACTAAAATCGACTATTTTAGATTTACAGCTGAAGATATAGGTGGTGATAGTTGTCAAAAAATAGAGATCGAAGATCCTGAAGAGATTCAAATTGATGAGGTAAATAGTTCAAATTCAAGTGTAACATCAAGTTCAAAACCAAAATCAGGTGGAACTATTTTAGAATTAAGCAACATTATTAAAAATCTTTCAGAAGATGAAAATCATCTTTTAGGCTTTTCAGGAACAATTACCGAGATGTCAGTTTTTAAAGATGCAAAAGTAGTTTGGATCTATTCTGATGGAGAGTGGAAAGGATATTCACCATATCAAAAAATTAGAGATACTTTAGATAAAAATGGAATTAATACAATTTGGGAAATTCCACCATATACTGGATTTTGGATACAGAAATAGATTTAGATAAAAAATTAGTAAGTCTTTTCACCATATTTTGATAAAATATATTAATATTTTTTTGAAAAGGTTTGAATATGCATCCAGAAGGTTGGGTTGATTTAACAGGTTCCGCATTTGGAATCGGTATGTTGCTGTTTTTTATAGCAGGATATTTCTTTATTGCAACGGAGGAGAAGTATCAGATAAATAAGGCAAAACCTGCCCTTTTTGTCGGTACGGCTATGTTTATGTTTATCGGAGCATACTACTCATTTAACGGTTTTTCAATGGAACCACTTCATCATAATATTCAGCATCTAATTTTAGAGATTGCTGAAATTTTCTTCTTCCTTTATGTAGCGATGACTTTTATTGAAGCTCTTATTGAAAGAAATGTTTTTGAAGTATTAAAGTATAAACTAATTTCAAATGGTTATACATTTAGACAACTTTTTTGGGTTACAGGTTTTATCGCTTTCTTTTTAAGCCCAGTTGCTGATAACCTAACGACTGCACTTATTCTTTCAACTGTTCTTGTAACTCTTGAAAAAGATAGAAAAGATTTCTTAGTTCCAGGTGCAATTAATATTGTAGTTGCTGCAAATGCTGGAGGAGCTTGGTCACCATTTGGTGATATTACAACTTTAATGGCTTGGACTGCTGGAAAAGGTGTATTTACAGATTTCCTATATCTATTCCCTGCTGCGGTTACAGGTTGGTTAGTTACAGCTTATCTTCTTTCAAGATTTGTTCCAACAGAAAGACCTGATGCTCCAACAGATAATGATATTCCAAAGATAAATCATGGTGGAAAAACTATTATTTATTTAGGTGTTTTTACTATTATGTTTGCAGTTTTAGGAAAACAAATTATGCATCTACCACCAATGTGGGGAATGCTTTTTGGACTTTCAATTTTAAAACTTTATACATATCAACTCAAAAAAGTTGAAAAAATTGAGATAAATATATTCTCATCTGTTGCAAAAATTGAACATGATACTTTGCTATTCTTTGTAGGTATTCTTGCAGCGGTCGGAGGTCTTCACTTTTTAGGATTCTTAGATTTAGCAGTTAAATTATATGATACATATTCACCAACAACAGTAAATATTGGAGTAGGTTTCCTTTCTGCAATTGTTGATAATGTTCCCGTAATGAGTGCCGTTTTAAAAGCAAATCCTGATTTAGGACTTGATCAATGGATGCTTGTAACTCTTACAGCAGGAGTTGGTGGATCTCTAATCTCATTCGGTTCTGCTGCTGGAGTTGGTGTGATGGGTAAAATGCATGGAGTTTATACATTTGGCTCTCACATGAAATATGCTTGGACAGTTTTAATTGGATTTATCGCTTCAGTTTCTATTTGGTATTTCCAATATCAAATCTTAGGAATTAGTCACTAAACCACTGTTATAAATTTTCAAACTTCTATGTTTCGGCATAGGAGTTCTCTCAAAATTTCAAATTTAGGTAAAAATATTATGAAAAAATTGATTATTGCAACTCGCGGAAGCAAATTAGCATTATGGCAATCAAACCACATCAAAGATCTTCTTGAAAAAGCTCATGATGGTTTAAAAGTTGAATTAAAAATTTTTAAAACTCAAGGAGATAAAATCTTAGACACTCCTTTAGCTTTAATTGGTGGAAAAGGTCTTTTTACAAAAGAGTTAGAAGAAGCAATGTTACGAGGTGAAGCTCATATTTCAGTTAATTCTCTAAAAGATATGCCTTTTTTAATTCCTGATGGATTGAAACTTTCCGCAATTACAGAAAGAGAAGATGTTCGAGATACCATTCTTTCTGAAAAATTTAAAAATCTCGACTCACTCCCACATGGTGCAAAAATAGGAACTACAAGTCTAAGAAGATCTATGCAACTTCTTGCACTTCGTCCAGATTTAGAGATTGCTCAACTTCGTGGAAATGTTGATTCCAGAATTGAAAAATTAAAGAATGGTGAATTTGATGCAATCATTCTAGCTTCTGCTGGAATTAATAGATTAGGTTTAGAAAATTCTGTTACATATATTTATAATATCCCAGTTAGCGATATGATACCGTCAATGGGTCAGGGAGCTTTAGGAATTGAAACAACTCTTGATGATGAGGTTCTTAAAATTGTTGAAATTTTAAATGATGAAATTTCTGAAATTGAAACTACGATTGAGAGAGATTTTGTTGGAAAACTTGAAGGAAGTTGTACTGTACCAATAGGTGTAAATGCTACTTATCTTGATAATGGAATTGTTATTACAAAAGCGATTGTTGGAACTCCTGATGGAAAAGAGCTTTTGCGAGATACAATTATTGGTAAAAAAGATGATTTTCGAGAGATCGGTAAAAAACTTGCTAATAGAATGATTGAGGCAGGAGCTTTAGAAATTCTTGAACAAGCTACTCAAATTATTGAAACTAAATAGAGATAGTTTCTGTGATAAAAGATTATGTTATTTAGTTAAATAATATAATCTTCTAACATTCTAATTTACAAAATTGCCTTTATTGGACTTACTATAAAAACATCAAGGAATATATCACTTTTTTTCTGTATAATTCCGAATTAAAAAAATAGTAAAGGAAATATGATAATGAAAAGAACTTATCAACCTCACAATACTCCAAGAAAAAGAACTCACGGTTTTAGAAGCAGAATGAAAACTGCAAGTGGTAGAGCAATTATAAATGCTAAAAGACGAAAAGGAAGAGCAAGATTAGCTGTTTAGAACATAGCTATCGAATTTCAGACTCATCTCTTTTCCAAAATATATATAAGAGCGGGAAACAATATCATCGCCCCTCTTTTGTAATCTTCTATCTTAAAGATAGCGAAACAAACTTTGCTTTTATTTCCAGTAAAAAAGTTGGAAATGCAGTAAAGCGAAATCGAAGCAGAAGAGTTCTTCGCTCAATTCTTGGAAACTATTGTGAAAAGATGAGGAGCGGGAGATATATTTTTGTAGCAAAAGAGATTTTAAACAAAACATCTCACAATGAATTAACATCAGATTTCGAAAGAGGTCTTAAATATTTACGAGTAATATAGGTTTGCTGACTTATGAAATTTTCTTTAAGAACCCCTCTTATTTACCTCATCACTTTTTATCAAAAGTTTCTCACAACTTTAGCTTATGGAAGTTGCCGATATTATCCAACTTGTTCAGAATATGCAAAACGGCAATTTCAATTTAACAATCTTTTTAAAGCAATATTTTTCTCATCAAAAAGGATTTTAACTTGTAATCATCTCTTTATTGGAGGTTTAGATTATCCAATAGTTTCAAAAGTTAAGTTAAAATTTCATCTAAAGATTCAGAAAATAGATTTTTGGCTTGTTCCAATTTCAAAAAACAGCAAAGATTTCTATTTAATTAAGAATTTTTCCAACATCAAAATTTAAAAGGTAGTATTTAGTGTTAGAAAACATGACAACTCAACAGAGATTACTTCTCGCCACGGGAATATCTATGATATTTTTTATAGGTTATTCAATTATATTCCCACCTCAACAACCAGTTCAAATAGCGGAAACTCAACCTATACAAGTTAAAGAAAAAAGTGAAATATCTGCTCCATCGATTCAAAGTTCTGAAACTTCAGTATCTTCAGCTCCGCAAATTGGAACAACATCAGCTCCTACAACTCTTGTAACTGATAATAGTATTGTTGAAATTATGTTTAATGGTTCAACTTTAACAATTGATAAGCTTGGACGAATCTCTTCTAAAACTCTTTTAGCAGATAAATTCAAAAGTGATAAAGGTGTGTCAGCTCAACTTGTAACTCTTTTTACTCCAAAACCTTTAGAGGTTAGATTTGCTGATGCTGAATTAAATAAAGAAGCTTTTAAAACTGATTATGTAGCTAACAATTCAAAATTAGAAGTTAGTCAAAATAGCGGAACTATTATTTTAACTCAAACTTTATCAACAGTTACAGTTACAAAAACAGTTACATTTTTTCAAAATGGAAGTTATGATTTTGAAATTTCACTATCTGAACCCAAAAGATTTTTTATATCAAATGGTTTAAGACCTAATGTAAATGAATATGCGATGACAGTTCAAGGTTCGATGGTAAAAGTTGGAGAGGAATTAACAATTATCGAAGATGGAGATGCTGTTGGAACTTCAATTTTTAGAAATGTAGTTTTAGCTTCATCTTTTGATAGATATTATGCATCTATTTTTTACAACCTTGATCCAACAACAAACATAATTATTGAAGCGAGTCGAGAAGAAAATCCGATGATTTTTATAGAGGGTCTTCAAAATCTTAAATTTAGTGGTTATCTTGGTCCAAAAGATCATGAAGTTTTAAAATCTATAAATCCTGAACTTGTAAATGTAATTGAGTTTGGTTTTATAACTTTAATTGCAAAACCAATTTTCTATATATTAAATTATCTTCACGGAATGTTTGGAAACTGGGGTTGGGCAATTGTAGTTTTAACTATTTTAATTAGATTTGTACTTTATCCTTTAACCTATAAAGGTATGATTTCTATGCAAAAATTGAAAGATATTGCTCCAGAAATCAAAGAGATGCAGAAAAAATATAAAGGTAATCCTCAACAGATGCAGGTCAAAATGATGGAACTTTATAAGAAACATGGTGCAAATCCAATGGGTGGTTGTCTTCCTTTACTTCTTCAACTTCCGATATTTTTTGCAATATATAGAGTTCTTCTAAATTCCGTTGAGTTACAGGGGGAGGGTTGGATTTTCTGGATTGAAGATTTAGCAAAAATGGACCCATATTTTGTTTTACCAATTTTAATGGGTGGAACTATGTTTTGGCAACAGCATGTAACTCCAAACAATTTTTCAGATCCGATGCAAGAGAAAATTTTCAAATTTTTACCTCTAATTTTCACTTTCTTCTTTATAACATTCCCAGCAGGTTTAACTCTATACTGGTTTGTAAATAATTTACTTTCTATCGCTCAACAATATATTGTTAATTTTAAATTTGCAAAAATTAAAGCTGATAAAGTATTAGCTGAAAAACAGGATAAATTAGAGAAAGTTGCAAAACCTAAACTTGCAAAGAGTAAGAAAAATTAGATGATAAAAATAGAAGCTGATGATTTAGAAAGTGCGATTTTAAAAGCATCTAAAAAACTTGATTGTAATTATAGTAATGTAGATTACTATATTTTACAACATTCTGTTTTACCTGTTTTTGGTTTTGGAAAAAAGAGTGCAATAATCATAGCTTCTATTAAAATTGATAAACCTCATCTTGATCATATTCATAGTTCAGAAGATGTTTTAAATAATGACACTGAAATTTTAAAAAAAGAGACTATTTTTCAGAAAATATCTCAAAAAATAGGTTTAGATGATGGTGATAAAAGAGATGAACAGACTTTAAAAGAGATAAAAGAGCATATTTATCACTTAATGGAATTAACATGTTTTGAGATTGATAACATCTCTGTGACTCTAATAAACAATGAGACGATCTCTATCTTTTTTAACGGTAAAGATGCTCCTCTTCTAATTGGAAGAGAGGGTTATCGATATAAATCTATTTTTTATATTTTACAAAGTTGGATAAGTTCTAAATATAGTTTAAAAATTCAACTTGAAATTGGCGAATTTATTAAAAAGCAGAATGAAAATATTGATAAATACCTGAAAGATGAAGTGTTTAAAGAGATAGATAAAAATGGTTTCTTTAAAACTAAAATTCTTGATGAGGTTCTTATCAAATTAGCAGTAAAAAAGTTACGAAATAGATATAGTAATAAATATGTGAAAGTTAGAAATGATCAAACAGGTGGAAAATTTATTGTTATAGATAAGTTTTTTACAAAAAAAGTGTGAATCTAATTTTTGAAAAAAATATATCTTCTCTCCTCAACTAAATTTCAAAATACAGTTTATTTTCCAACAATTCAGATTAGATTTTTAGAAAAAAAGTTAAACTTATCAGAAATTGATATTTTAATTTTTACTTCTAAAAATGGTGTAAAAGCTATTAATCTAGTTTCTGAAAATTGGAAAAATATTCCTGCTTTAGCAATTGGAAAAAAGAGTTTTGACGAAATAGTCAAATATGGTGGAGATGCAATTCCAGTTTCCAGCAAATCTTATAGTAAGTATTTAGTTAAAACTATTTTAAAAAACTATTCTGACAAAAAAATATTGTATATTCGACCAAAAATTGTAGCTTCAAATATTGTAGAAATATTAGAAAAAGAGAATATAGATATTTTTGAAACAATTTTATATGAAACTTTATGTTTAAATAAGAAAGATAAAATCGATTCCGATTCAATAATTATTGCAACATCTCCATCTACAATTAGATGTTTGTTAAAAAATATAATTCCTGAAAATTCAATATTTATAGCAATTGGAAAAACAACTTTTGATGCGATTCCTGAAAGATTTCAGAGATATATCGCACCTATCCAAACGATACAAAGTTGTATTGAATCTGCAAAAAAACTAATTTAGACAAAAACGACTATTGATTTCAAAGAGATATGGTCGAATCAATTTTGGAACTTTCTGAACTCTACATCTCTCTTTAAAATTCTTATCCATTGTTGAATAACGGTATGGGGTAACATAAACTCTGTTTTCAGTTATTGCAATTACCCATTCACCGCCAATCACAACTTCACGATTTTTCAAAATTTCATCTCTCTGCTTTGAAGAGATAATATATCCAACTCGTTTTAAAATTTTATCAATATAGAAAATATCTACTCTAGTATTACTAAGACTTTGAAAAGTAAAAAACATCTTTTCACTTTCAATATTAATTCCACCTTTTAAAATTAGAGCTTTATCCTCTTCAAGATAACGGAATGAATTTGCCACACCACTTTTAAACTCTTTTAAAAAGTGATTTGAAAAGTTATGTCGAAAATAGTTTCTTTTATATCTTTCATCAAAATTTGATGCATCGATAAAATATTTTATATCTTTTTCTGTCAAATATTGAAGCAAACCATCTTTTGAAGTGTCTATTAAAGGTCTAATTAATCTATAACCATCTCTAACTTCAAATTCACTCATTCCAGTTAATTCAAGCAATCCTGCACCTTTAGAAAATTGCATAAAAAACCATTCTAATTTGTCATTTAACTGATGACCTGTAATTAGATTTTTATAGAGATTTTCTTTAATAACATCTTCTAAAAAGTTATATCTAATATCTCTAGCACCTTTTTCAGAAAATCTATCCATCGAAACTTCGCCAATATAAAGCTTTTTTTCAAAATGTTGAGCTAGATGTTTTGCATAAGCAACCTCATCTTTTGATTGCTTTCTAAAGTTATAATCTACTATTGCCAAATCAAATTCAATACTATTTTCAAGAAGAATATGAAATAAAGCTGAAGAATCAACCCCCCCTGAAAATGCTAATAAATTTTTCGAACCTTTAAGATATTTAATTGTTTCTTCTGAAAGTTTAATTTTAAATCCCTTATTGAGCAATATTTAACTATTAAAATCTATTTGAAAGATTCTTAATTTAGCACTTCGACTTCTACGGTTAGTGTTAGATTCTTTTTTTGAAGCGACAAGAGGTTTTCGAGTAACAACTTTTCCAATTTGATGATTATCTCCACAACTGCATCTAAAAAATTCAGATGGGCAGATACAACTTTTTGTCCAATCTTTAAATCTATTTTTAACAATCCGATCCTCAAGAGAATGAAATGAAATTATTCCAATTTTAACCCCTTTTAAATTTTGTAATTTTTCTAAAAAAGTCTCAAGTTCAGAAAGTTCTCCATTAACTTCTATTCTAATTGCTTGAAAAAGTTGAGTTGCTGGATGAGTTCCACCACTTTTTCTACCATCAGTTCTTGCGATAAGAGAAGCCAAATCTTTTCCACTCTCAATAGGTCGATTATCAACAATAACTTTTGCCATTTTTCGAGAATTTCTCATTTCACCATAATCTTTTAAAACTTTGTCAAGATCATATTCTGAATAACTATTTACAACTCTAAAAGCAGTTAAATCATCATCTTGATTCATTCTCATATCAAGATTATCAGAGTCAAAGCTAAAACCTCTATCAAGTTTATCAAGTTGCAAAGAGGAAACACCAATATCAGCTAATATTCCTAAAATAGGTTTATCTTGATGTTTTTGAATAACTTCATCAACCATTTCAGAAAATTTGCCATGATAAATATGAACTCTATCTCCAAATTTGGAAAGTCTCTTTTTAGAAAAGTTAATTGCAGTTATATCTCTATCAATTCCAATTAAATGAATATTTGGAGATGACTCTAAAATAGCTGAAGAGTGTCCGCCATAACCTAAAGTAGCATCTATAAAATAACCTACCTCATCTGTTCTGAAATTTTCAATAACTTCATTTAAAAGAACTGGCAGATGAGGTATCTCTTGTTTTTCGTTTAGTATCATGTTTTGCTTAAAGTCTCTCTATTTTTTGAAAGAAACATTTTTGATCTATCAACATTTCTTTTTTCAAGTGGTTCGGAAAAATTCATAAGAATAGGTTTATCACCATTTTCCGTTGTAGTTATTTGAAAAATATTACTAAGGTTTATAGAAACTTCACTCTCTGTTATGTTTTTTCCTTGACCAAATCCAGCACGAAACATAAATTTATTATCAATAATATTTGAAGTTTCAAAGCTATATCCAATTAAGTCAAATTTAATATATTCGTCAGGTTTTTTAAAAAGAGAATCCAAATGAGGTCTCATTTCCATATATTTAGGTTTTGTTATTACTGAAAACTCAATATTCTCTGAAAGTAGAAGATTAATAACAGAATTAACATGCTGTTCAGCTAAATCTATAAAACTATCTGATGACACCAAAGAACTTTTAGGCTTCACAAGCTCCTCCAATATCTGGTGCTGTTTCATCTGAAATTGAGTTTGAACTATTTGCACCACTTTCAATCTCATCTTTATCAGCAATTAATTCTCCGTTATGAACTATTGAAAAACTAATTTTTGAAACACCTCGAAGTGTATTTAGAGTTGAACAATATGTTTCAAGAGTTGAAAGAACCCATCTTCTTGCTATTAAATTATCTCCATTTGAGTTAAAAATATATTTAAGATGAATCTCATTAAATTTTCTTGGCGGAGTATCATTTCTGATTACATCTCCATCAATTTGAATATCTGAAACTTCATAGCCCTGATTTTTTGGTAACATCACCATATCTGTAACACTACATGAGATAGCTCCTGCTAAGAAATATTCAACTGGTGAGATAACTGATGGTTTGATCTCAAAACTACTTTTTGAAGTTTTAGCTTCTAAAATCATAGTTGCTGGAGAATCTCCAACTTTGTGCGAAATTGTAACTTGCATAAATAATCCTATATTTTTTCACAATATTATCAAAATAAAATTCAAAAATTTTAATAACTAACACTATTTTTTTAGATAAGATTGCAAAAAATTATCAAAGGTCTTACTTTGAATTTAAAACTTCTATTTTTAACAGTTGGTTTTAGTGGTTTATCTCCCAAAGCTTCGGGAACTGTTGGAACTATTGTATCTCTCCCAATCGGTGTCTATTTTTTAACTATTTTACCTCCTGCCTCACTTTTTTTATTTACAATATTGATTACAATTTTTGCTATTAAAATTATTAATATTTATGAAAAAGAGACTCAAACTCACGATTCTAAAATAATTGTGATTGATGAACTTGTAGGAATGTGGTTTGCATTAGCTATCTCAATAACTGAAAAAATTGAGCAATTTTCAACTCCCATCATTTTAAATATTATATTCTCATTTATCTATTTTAGAATATTTGATATTTGGAAGCCTTCAGTTATTGGCAAAATTGACAGAGATGTTAAGGGTGGTTTAGGTGTGATGGGCGACGATATTTTTGCTGGAATTATCGCAGGTCTTTTAAGTGCTGTAACTGTAAAATTAATTTTGGCATATCTATTGTGATTTATGCTGTAACAGGTGGAGGGACTGGCGGACACCTAACAATTGCAAAAGCTTTAAAAAAAGAGATTATTAAACGAGGTTACAAAGTAGTTTTTATCGGTTCATCAAATGGACAAGATAAAAGTTGGTTTGAAAATGATTCAGATTGTGAAGAAAAAATCTTTCTTAGAAGTTATGGAGTTACAAATAGAAGAGGTCTAGCAAAATTAAAATCTCTTTGGAATTTAATCACTTTAGCTTTTCAACTTATTCCAATTTTTAGAAAATATAGATTTGATGCGGTAATAAGTGTTGGAGGATACTCATCTGCTCCTGCAAGTTTCTTGGCAATTTTCACTCGAACTCCTCTATTTATTCATGAACAAAATGCTTCTATCGGAAAATTGAATAGAGTTATTAAACCTTTTGCAAAAGAGTTTTTTAGTTCATATCTTGAAACTTCAAAAGTTAAAGATTATCCTATTGAAAATATCTTTTTTGAAAAGGCAAAAGTACGAAAGAATATAAAGAGAATAATATTTTTAGGTGGTTCTCAAGGAGCTAGGTTTATAAATGATTTTGCAATTAAAGTAGCTCCAGAATTAAAAAAACGAGAAATATCTATTGTTCATCAAACTGGGAAACTTGATTTTGAAAGGATTAAAAATGCTTATTCTAAAATTAATGTTAATGTAGAAATTATAGACTTTCACCCAAAACTTTCTAAATTTATATCAAAATCAGATTTAGCAGTTAGTAGATCTGGGGCTTCAACTCTTTGGGAACTAAGTGCAAATGGACTTCCTGCACTTTTTATTCCATATCCGTTAGCAAATAATCATCAATGGTTTAATGCAAAATTTATTGAAGATATGGGACTTGGTTGGATATATAATCAAGATGAGGTTTTACCAAAACATCTCTACCAAATTTTAAATGAGAATATTGAGGAAAAAAGTGAAAAGTTAATAAAAATTATTTCACCAAATGGTGTTTCAAAAATTATAGATTTAATTCAAAGGAGTATTACAAAATGATTATTTTAGGTTCAAATTCCAAAACAAGATATGATATTCTAACAAAACATAAGATCGAATTTCAGCAGAAAGGTTGTGATTTTGATGAAGATTTAATTAAAACCTCATCACCAAAATCTTTTGTTCTTCAGGCGACTCAAGGAAAATTAGATAGTTGTATTAAAAAATTTGGTTTAGATATTCCAATTTTAGTAGCTGATACAGTTGTTACTGCCCACGGTAAAATTTTAAGAAAAGCTAAAAATAGAGATGATGCAAAAAATATTCTCCTTTTTCAAAGTGGTTCAAAAGTTTCAATTATTACAGCGATGATCTTAAAAAATAGAGATTTTGAGATTATAGATATATCTTCAACAGATTACATCTTTGAAAAGTTTGAAAATTCAGATTTAGAAAACTTTTTAGACTCTGGAGAGTGGCAAGGAAAAGCTGGAGCTTGTATGGTTGAGGGATTTTGTAAAAAATATATTAAAACTGTTTATGGTTATGAAAGTTGTGCAATGGGATTAACTGTTGAAAAATTAAAGCTATTTTTGTAACTAGAAGTGCAAATCGACCAATTTTAGATTGTTTCAACAAACTTTAAAGATAAACTTGATATTTAAAATATTGCCTTTTTTGACGATAAATATCTCTATAAGAGATTGCATATAAAGATTGTCAAAGGGGTGTATAATGATTTCTAATATAAATCAAACTGGCTACCTACAACAAACTAATGACATAAATAGAAATAGTGGCATTAAAAAAGTAGATAGTTTTAATAGTGTTGAAAATAGTAGAGTTGATGAAATTAAAAAATCGATTGAAGATGGTAGCTACAAACTACTTCCAACAAATTCACTTGCTAAGATTTTTACTGAATCAGAGTTGGTAATATAGATTAAAAAGAGAGATTATTAATGTTAAAAAAGTATCTTGAGAGTGCGGTTGATGACCTAAAAAAGCTGATCCAATTTACCAAAGACGATGTATCAGATATAAAAAAAGGTGATCACCTATCGATTTTTGAAAGAGTATCTCAAAAAGAGAAATTGATAGGTACTTTTGAAGCAAAAAAAAAGATGATCGATGAAAATATCACAAAAAAAGCATCTCAAAACAGCGGAGTACCTCTCGAAAATATATTAGATGATATTGAGAAAAGCTATCTTGAAGAGTTAAAATCAAAATTATTAGATTTAAAAAAAATTAATAGAAGATATGCAAGGCTTGTTGTAAGTGTTGGAACATTTTACAGCTCTCTTCTTGAAAAGATTATCCCAACTGAAATGGACGGATATGAAACTGTTATCAAGCAGTCAGCTTCATTTTTAGAGATTAAAGGTTAAATTATGTCATCAATTTTTTCAGGGCTAAATAGTGCCGTATCAGGTTTAAACTCCGCTCAAACTGGTGTAAATGTCACTAGTCATAATATTTCAAATGCTGAAAATAAAGATTACACAAGACAAAGAGTCTCGCAAGAAGCAACTAGACCTGCATCAGTTGGAAACTCTTTAGTTGGTACAGGTACAGATATTGCATCGATAACTAGAGTTCATAATGAATTTGTTTATACCCGTTATCAGCAAAGTAGTGAAAGAAGTTCCTATGCCAATACTTTAAGTAATAATTTAGAGGAGGTTTCAAGTTTTTTTCCAGATATGGAGGGAGTTGGAATTAAAAATGATCTTCAGAACTATTATAGAAGTTGGACATCTTTAGCTCAAGATCCATCTTCAGTTGCTCAAAAACAGGTTTTATCAGCATCAACTGAAAATTTAACCGTTGGAATTAGAACTAGTTTTGAAAAACTTGATCAGATTCATAATAGTCTAAATGAGGAGATTAAAACATCTATTGATGAAACAAATAGAGTTACTAAAGATATTGCATCAATTACAAAAGAGATTCTAGTTGCAGAAGCTGATGGAAGTTCAGCAAATGATTTACGGGATAAAAGAGATTCATTAGAAACAACTCTCTCAAAACTTGCTGGAGCTACTTTTGTTCATGGAAATATTTCTCAAACTGGACAAGATCCATCAACAGTTGAAGCTGAGGGTCTGTATAGTGTTTTAATAGGTGGAATAGCTGTTGTTTCAGGAACTACATCTCATGAATTAACTTTAGATAATAGTAAAAGCAAAGATGGTTTCTACTCAATTTTATATAAAAATAGTGATGGCACAGCAACTGATATGGGCAAACTTATTAATAAAGGTAAAATTGGTGCAACTCTTGAATTACGAGGTGATCGATTCGATGAAACAGGTTCTCCAGTAAATGGTTTAATTCCTGAATTTAAGAATGATTTAAATAGTTTTGCTAAAGGACTAATTGAATATACAAATGGTATTTATGCTGAATCTGCTTCAACTAAAATGAGTAGTAACCCTATGGGAAATATCCATAATAGCGATAATTTAATTGAAAAACTTGGTGTTAATCAAGGTAGTTTTAATATTGTTATTTATGATAAAAATGGAGAAGAGGTTGGAAAAAGAGTTATAAATATTGATGCTAACACAACTTTTAGTAGTGAAAATGATGAAAAAAGTTTGATGCAACAGCTTAAAAATGTTTATGATGATAATGATGATGGTTCTCTTTTGAATGATTTTGCATCGCAATTTAAAGTTTCAGTTAGTAATGACAGATTGATAATTGAACAGAGAAATCCTGAACTTGGTTATAGATTTGGAGTTGAAGATAATGGCACAAACTTTGCTGGTTCTTTAGGATTGAAAAGATTTTTTGATGGAACAGATGCTTCAAACATAGCATTAAATCGTGATTTAAATTCAAAACCTTATGAGATAAATTCATTTAAAAATCCTGTTGATGGAGATAATGGTGTTGCAAATTCGATGTCAAAACTAGCAACAGACAATTGGAAATTTGGAGGCACTGAAGAAACAATCCTTGGGGCTTATACAAATCTTGCTGTTGATATTGCAACAAAAACAGAAACAATCAATCTTCGAAAAGAGACGATTGATGTTCAATTTAATTCAATTGAAGCACAACTGCAAACTATTTCTAAAGTTGCAATTGATGATGAGTTAGTAAATTTGATGAAATATCAGACAGCCTATTCTGCTTCTGGAAAAGTTATATCAACTCTTGACCAGATGATAGATACTTTATTGGGATTAAAACAGTAGGAATATAATTTTTTGACAACAGTTTTATATCAACCAAATATCGGGTATCGTTATAATAGTGATACTCTATTTCTGTATGACTTTATATCAAAATTAAATATAAAAGGTTTAGTTTTAGATATTGGTTCAGGAAGTGGAATTTTAGGAATTTTATTAGCTAAGAATTTTCCTAAAATATCTCTTGAATCTGTCGAAAAGCAGAAAATATTTTCTAAATTAACTGAAAAGAATTCAGATATAAATAGGGTTAAAAACAGAAATTTTAATATAGATTTTTTAGAATCTAACTTTAAAAATAGGTACGATTTTATAGTTTCAAATCCTCCATTTTATAGTTCAAATGTTGTTCAAAGCAAAAATGAAAATTTGAATATTGCTAGATATAATCATCACCTCCCAATTGATATATTTTTTAATAAAGTCTCAAAAGCTTTAAAACCTAAAGGCTATTTTATATTTTGTTATGATGCTAAACAGTTTCAAGATTTAGCAATATCTTTAAAAGAAAATCATCTTAAGATTGAAAAAATAAGATTTGTTTATCCAAGTTTAAAGAAAGATGCCTCATTAATAATAATTCAAACACGAAAAAACTCTAAATCTAACATACAATTTTTACCTCCTTTAATTAATTTTACTGATGAGGTCGATGATATATATCGAAAAACAGATACTTACACTCTTAAAATAGATTTAGATGGATTGTTAGAATAATTTATCAATTTTTCACTAAAATTATAGAAAAGAGAGAAAATGAATTTTCAAGAGACAAAAAATGTTTTTAATAAAATATTTAAAAATCAGTTAAAAGATTATGAAGTTCGAGAGATTCTCGTATCGTTATATGAAAAAGGTGAAACTGCTGAAGAGATAGCAGGAGCTATGGAAATTATGAAAAACCACTCTTTAAAAGTTTTAGTTGATGATGAGTTTAAAAATAAGATAATTGATAATTGTGGAACTGGTGGAGATAAAAGTGGTAGTTTTAACATCTCAACAACTGTATCTTTTGTTTTAGCAGGAGCTGGAAGTTATGTAGCTAAACATGGAAATAGAAGTATCACAAGCAGATCAGGAAGTGCAGATGTTTTAGAAAAGATAGGATTTAATCTAAATCTATCACCAATGCAACATGCAATGTTACTTCAAAATTCAGGTTTTACATTTATGTTTGCACAACAACATCATCAGGCAATGAAATATATAATGCCAATTAGAAAATCGATACCTCATCGTACAATTTTTAATCTTCTTGGACCTTTAACAAATCCTGCAAATGTTCAAAAACAGTTAATTGGAGTTTTTCATCAAAACTTTATATCTCCAGTTATTGAAGCTCTCCAAATTGCAAAAATAGATTCCGCAATTGTTATCAGCAGTCGAGATGGAATGGACGAAGCCTCTATTTCAGATATTTCAGATTATAAGATGTTAAAAAATGGAAATATTTCTGATGGTGAAATTGATCCTATAAAATTAGGTTTTACAAAAAGTTCATTTGCTGAGATTCAAGGAGGTGATGTCAATAAAAATGCTGAAATTCTTTTGGGAGTTCTAAAAGGTGAAATCTTAGATGCAAAACGAGATATTGTTCTTTTAAATTCTGCTTTAGCATTTATCAGCGATGGAAAAGCTAGAGATATTCAAGATGGAATTGAAATTGCAAAAGATAGTATTAATTCAGGTAAAGCTTTCCAACGGTTAAAACTTATTATAGATATGTCTAAAAAGATATAAGAGTGCAATCAAACTTTTTAGAGATAGTTGATATTGAAAAAATTAAACAGATTGCTGTTGAATCTGGTAAAGTGGTTATGAAAATATATAATCGTGACTTTTCTGTTGAATATAAAGATGACAAATCTCCTTTAACAGAAGCTGATATTGAAGCTAATAGAATTATCTGTAATAGTCTAGAACAACTCTATCCAAATATTCCAATACTTTCTGAAGAAAATATTGAAGTAGATTTTGATGTTCGAAAGAATTGGCAATATTATTGGTGTATAGATCCAATTGACGGAACAAAAGAGTTTATAAAAAAAAATGGTGAATTTACAATTAATATTTCACTAATATTTCAGAATAGACCAGTTCTAGGTGTTGTATTCGCTCCTGCTTTAAATGATATATATTGGTCAAAAAAAGGTTTTGGAGCATTTAAAAATGGAGAGAAACTTCCTCTAAAGATTAAGAAAACTGATAATAACTTAACAGTTGTGATTAGTCACTCAAAAAGCTCATCTCAACTTTATAAATATATTGAAAGTTTAGAAAAAGAGTCAAATATAAATTTAGTTTCAAAAGGAAGTTCTCTGAAATTTTGTTTGGTAGCCGAGGGAAAAGCTGATATTTATCCAAGATTTTCACCAATTCGAGAATGGGATACATCTGCATCTCACTCAATTTTACTTGAATCTGGAAAAGATATTTATCAATATGAAAGTGGAAAACAGATTAGCTATAACAAACCTGATCTTCATCACCCTTGGTTTATTGTTAAATAGTATAATATAAGATGATATGATTAGATAAAAATTGGAAATATAGATGATATTTGGCAAAATTGATTATCTCAACCTACTCCCATTTTATATATTTTTACAGCGAACAGTTCCTAAAATTTCGAAATTTCGTAAGGGAGTGCCGTCTGAAATAAATAAGATTTTTCATAGTCGAAAAGTGGATTTAGCTTTTATTTCAAGTGTCACTTCACAAAAATCTCACTGTTCAACTTTAGGAATTATAGCTAGAGATGAGGTTCTCTCCGTTTTAGTTTTAGATGGAAAGTTAAAAAAAGATAGTGCTTCAGAAACATCTAATAGATTAGCTGAAATATTAAAAATTGATGGTGAAATAGTTATTGGTGACAGAGCTTTATCTCTATATTTCGATAAATCTAACCATATTATTGATTTAGCTTTAGAGTGGAAAAAACGATATAAACTCCCATTTGTATTTGCTAGGTTATGTTTTCATAAAAATAGAGATATTATTAACCGAATTGAGCGAAAATTTAGAAAAGAGAAGATCTCAATCCCAAATTACATTATGGTTAGAGAATCAAAAAAGATAGATATTTCAAGAGATAATATCAAAACTTATCTCTCAAAAATTGATTATAGATGTGATAAAAAAAGTCAAAAAGGTTTAAATAGATTTCTTAGATCTTGATTAAAATGAGTATTTTAAACCTAGACTTAAATCTATTGCATTTCCATATTTAAAATTTGAACTATCAACATAGTCCATCTCACTTTGATTTATTACTCTACCATTTTCCTCAATAGAACTTTCTCCAAACATGTGATACCTAAATGATATATATGAATATATTTCAAGATTTGGTTTAAATGAGTATCCGATTCCACTTTTTAGTTTTAAATAATATGAAGATAAATTTAATTTTCCGTCTCCATCAGATCTGTACTGATTTGAAAAACTATTAAAGTAGTGAATATCATATTCAGAAAATTTAGAGCCAATATCAAAACCTAAGGACACAAATATAGGCATATTAAAATAATATTTGTAATCTAAACCTGTTTCAAATCGTAAAAGGTAGTTTGGAGAAATATTTGAAATATGATCAAAACTATTTTCAGATATATATTCTGTTCCTGTATAAATTGCAAAATTCAACCAAATTTCAGATAACTGTTTTATATTAAATATGTAGCCCAAATCGATAGCTACATCTCCTGAAATAGAAATTTCTGAAATTGCAGTGATTGTTTTTTCTCCATTTATTAGATCAAACATACTATAACTACTATTTAAACCATAAAGTAATCCATTCCAATTAGGTAAAAATGTGTAATCATAATCTTGGTTTTTTACTAAATTTTCAATAACTTTAGCTTCAGCTTTTCCACTATTATTTTTTTCAATGTTAATAACTTTTCCCCAAGCAAGATTTTGAACAGCTCCATTATTTTTAATATTTTGGAGATAAATTGGAGCATCAATTCTTAAAAACTTTACCTTTCTAATCTGATTAAATTTTATATAGTTTTTATTGGTATCGATAATTGGTGAAAAGTTTCTAAATATATCCATATTATATATTTTATCAATAATTTCTTTATATGCTTCTTGAAATGAGACCTGAAACTCTTCTCGAAACTTCTTTACACCATCAAATCTATTTGGAAAACTATCAAATTCACTGTTAAAATAGTTTATTGAATAAAGCTCTTTCAAATTACTGGTTATATCAATATTTAAACTTTTACCTTCAACAGTTTTAAAAACTTTGAATTTTTCAGTTTGAGGGTTAAAACGATATATCACAGCTTTTAAAATAAGATCAACATCAGTTATCAGATTGAACCCTCTATCTTTTCGACTCTGAACAGCTCTAAATTCACCATTAATATTCTGAACATATAGGGCGATAAGGTAATTTTTCTTTAAAAGATTGTTTTTTAATTTATTAGATGGGAGTAGATTAGATTTAATAGTTAATCTTTTTTTTATAGATTTAAAAACTATCTTTTTAAATGATTCTTTAAAATCTTTCCTATTTATATAGTTTAAAATCTCAATTTTATATTTTTCAAACGGTAAAGTTTCATTAAAAAGTGAAGTTGTATCTACTTTTTCTAAATATAATTTTTCATCTACCTCAAATTGAAAACCGTTGTAACCAAGGTTTATAACATCAAACTCTTTATCTAAAAGGTAAAACTCATTATTCTCTTTAACTTTTGTTAAAAAAGAGCTGTTTAATGGCACACTCCAATTACTTACATTTTCACAACTACCTACACAATCTATAAAAGGAAACTGGGATATGTTTTTGCTTATCCCAACTTTATCAAATGTGATAAACCCTATTTTTTGAATATTTTCTAAATCTTTATCCTCAAGAATAAAGTCAGAAAATAGTGATGTTGATATAAATATATATACTAATAATTTTTTGAACATAGATATCTATCCTCTTTTATTTTAAAATCGGTAATTAATTTAATTTTCTAATAACTCCTGTTTTATTGAGTCTAAAACATCAATAATATTCTCTTTTTCATCATCTTTAAGCATTGAATAATCAACACTCACAAAAAAACCATTAGATTTTGCACTTAAACTGTTTTTATCTTGAGCATGAACAACTTGATAAGATGGAACCGGTTTATAGATTCCCTTAGCTTTAATCTCACCTATATAAGTTGTGAGAATCTTATCTCTAACTAAAAGATAGGTTTCATGAGATATTAAAATTTCTCCAGCTTTTGCACTTGCTTCAAGTCTTGCAGCTAAATTCATATTTCCGCCAATAGCTGTATATTCCATTTTCTGATCACTTCCAAAATTACCAACTGTTACATAACCTGTATTAATACCAATTCTAGAATTAAATGGTCTAACAAAACCCTCGTTTTGCCATTTTATTCTAAGCTCTTTTAACTTATTTTTCATCTCAATTGCCATCAAAGTACAAGCTATTGCATCTTCTTTAGTTCCCATACTTTCAGGATCACCAAAAAAAGCAACGATTGCATCTCCAATAAACTTATCGATTGTAGCTCCATATTTCAAAGCTATATTACTCATTTCAGTTAGATAATTATTTAGAATATATGTTAAATCTTCAGGTTCCATCTCCTCTGTTGTTTCAGTGAAATTCTCAATATCTGAAAACATAATTGTTAATTTTCTTCTTTTTGAAGTAACTCCAAGCTCTTTATTTTCAAAAATTGATGAGTGCAGTTGAGGAGAAAGGTATTTAGATAATTTCTGATTTATATCATTTAATTTATTGATATTCTGCTCTAACTCTTTAGTTAAAGAGTCTTTTTCACCTTGAAAAATAATAGTTCTGATAAGGTTATCAACTTTCATAACAATTTCTTCAACAATAAAAGGTTTATGAATTACATCATTTGCTCCCAACTTTAATAGAGAAGATATTAAACCCTTGCCATTTTCTCCTGTAATAATTAGAGTTGGAATTTGATAAATACTAGGTTTTTTTCTCCGAAGAGTTAAAAATTCCTCACCTCCCATATTTGGCATATTAAGATCCATTAAAATAACATCAATTTTAGAACTTGTTATAATATTAAGAGCTTCAACTCCATCTTTTGCTGTAATTACCTGATAATTTCGTGAGATAAATACATTTTTCAACATATTTCTAAAAACTAAACCATCATCAACTACCAATATTGTATATTTATTATATAAATTTACCTGTTGAATTGTTGCAGCTATTTCAGAAACAATATTTTTAATATCACCAGTTTTTAGAATAAACTCTATAACTCCTTGAGTATAAAGTTTCTCTCTTAATTGACTATCTTCAGATGCTGTAAAAATAAAGAACTTTGAGTTGAAACCTTTAATTTTTGCTGACCAACTTATAATTGATGGTCCTTCACCATCTGGAAGATGAACATCAAGAATAATATAATCGTAAGCATTTTCTCTTAACTCTCTTTTTGTCTCTAATATTGAAGATGTCCAATTCACATAACTATCTTTTAAGTTCTTTCTTAAATTAAGAAGAAGTAATTTTCCAGTTACTTTAGAATCTTCAACAACCAATATTCTATATTTGCTCATTTTTGTCCAATTCTCTAAATTTTATGAAAAGCTTTCCAAATTTCTACCATCTGTTTATGCTCTTTAACATCATGAACTCTTAAAATAGAAGCTCCATTTTCCAAAGCTTTTTGATGTAAAGTTAAAGTTCCAGGTAGTCGCTCCTCAATTGGAGTTGGAATGATTTTATCAATCATAGATTTCCTACTTATTCCCGCAAGAACAGGTAATCCAAAAGTTTTAAATGTTTTCATACTTTGTAAAAGCTCAATATTATGTTGAAGAGTTTTTCCAAACCCTATTCCAACATCAAGAATAATATTTTTTTCATCTATTCCAAACTTCTTAGCTTTCTCTATTCTCTCATGAAAATAGTAATAAACTTCTTTAACAACATCACTATATTTAGGATTTTCCTGCATCGTTTCTGGAGTTCCCTGCATATGCATAATTACAATCTTAGCTCCATATTTTGCAGTGATTTTTGCAACCTCATCATTTTCAAGTCCTGTAATATCATTAACAATTGTAAAACCTCTTTGAAGAGCATAATCTATAACTTTTGGAGAATAACTATCTATCGATAAATCCACTTTCTCATACATTTTATTTTCATATAAAATATCTATAATCTGTTTTACTCTTTTAAGCTCTTCAATTTCAGAAATAGGAAGAGATTGAGGACGACTTGATACAGCTCCAATATCTAAAATATCAGCTCCATCTTCAATCATCTTAATTGCTGAATTTAGGATTGAATCTTTATCTGTCTGACTATCTTTGAAAAAACTATCGCTATTAATATTAAGAACTCCCATAATTGATGGTTCAAACTCTTGATATTTGTAAGCTTTTAAAAATCTTTTAAGCTCTTTTGCAACCTCTTTTAATCCAAATGGTTGTGCTAACTCTTTCTTTGCTAAAGTTTCCAACTCCCGATATGTAGCAATTAGAACTGCATCAACCTTTTTAACAGCACATGTAACAGCATTTTTTGGCACTGCTAAATCTGCTCCGATTGAAAGAGCATCTTGTTTTAAGATGTTAGCTCCATACACATTTAAGTTTGATATATAGAGAAGATATGTTTTCATCTTTCTACTTAATATTGTGTAAGCACCTTTATCAACATCAACTTTTTTTAAAATATTTAGGGAGTTTTTTTCCAACTTTGTTATATCTCGAATAAACATATCATTAATCCTAACTCTTCTCTGATTCATAATCTGAAATTCTATCTTAAAAAAATTTTCAGCGAACCGTTCTCTATGTCGATATAATTTTAAATATATAAAAAAAGAATTTATCGGAGATTTTGTCAAGTGAAACAGTTACTATTTTTTTTATCAATTATTCCTATATTTATAGTTGGGTGTGGAGAATCCTCTAGTTCTAATCCCCCTTTAGATAGTGTTAATCTAACTGTAAAAATAGGATATAACAATTCAATTATAAGTAGAGATATTAAACGAGTTAAATTAAATGATATTAAAACTATCAAATTATCAATTTTTGATAGTAAAAGAGATTATTTAAAAGAGGAGAGTTTTAATAAATTGAACTCTAATTCATGGGAGTTAGAAGTTTTCAGTTTGCCTATAAATACGGATTTAACTTTTATTGCAGAAGCTTTTAATTCTGATGGTTATAAAATACTTCATGGAGATATAACAAAAAAGATATCTCAAAATAGTTCAAGTGTAACTATTCCAATTGCACTTTCACAAGGTGAGCTTGTTATCTCTTTGCCAACAATTGAAAACGCTAAAACTGGAGATACAAATGATGGAAACTTAACAGTTAAAAGTATCACATTCTCAATTATAAATCCAAATAGTAATAAAGTTGATTGGAAATTATCTCCAGATAAAGCTTTAGAAAACTATGGTTATTTTGATAAAACTTCAGGAACTTTAGATTTTAGATATAAAAATCAGATCGATTTAACTATCTATTTTAATATTGTAAATCAATTTATTGAAAACCAAGATTCAACAAAACTATTTTTCAAAGATCTATCTTTTGATAATAGGATTGATATAAATACAACTATTGGAGATTCCACAACAACTTTTTTCAAAATTTATGAACAGCAAAACTCTCTTAAAATATCTATCGCTCCAATTGTAGATAATATATATCTACTTCGACAAAATGAGGATATTACAGTAAATGCAATAGTTGATTCAAAACTTTTGAAAACTGAAATATGCTCAAATAATTTTGATAAATTGTTTAATAATTTTAAATTTTCGGAAAGAAAATTTGAGGATCTTTTTAACCATTTTTATAATTCGACAGATATTGAAATTGACACAGAGCATATTCTTGAAACTTTGAAATCAGAGATAAACTCCTCAATCGATTCAAATCTATCTAAACTTCTAATATACGATATTAATCAAACTTTTGAATCAATTTTTAAATCTGAACAGATCAAATATGGTTTGCTTGATGAAGATTTTCAAAAGATCTATAAGTATCTTACTGACGAGGGTTTTATAAAAATTCTTGAATATTATAAAAGTTCTGAAAAAGATTTTATGGTTATCTTTAAAAGTTTTTATAAAGATGACGAGGTATTTCTAAAAATAATATCAGATTATGAAAATACTTTTGGAGTTAATGGCTTTTCAGATTTAATAAAATATATGATAAATTCTTCAGAATCAACTCTTTTAACAGATTACAACCTGAAAGATAGAAATTTTTCTCAAAATGGAGATTATTACTATCTTAAATTTAAAGCTGAAAATAATGTTTCAAAAGATAATCTTCATACTTTAATTGAAAAAATAGATAGTTTAAAACTTGAAAAATATATCGAGACTTTTAATGCAAAAGGTTTAGAGTTGCATATGTTGATGAGGTTCTATTTTCAAAAAGACAATGTTTATAATGCAAAATTTATACACCTTTTAACTTTTATTATTGACGAAAATTTCGATTCAATTTTGCAAAATCTTAAAAATATTTATAGTGGAAAAAATAGTACTTTTGATAAGTTTGTAGAGTTGGTAGAAAATAGAGAGTTTCAACAATATTTAGAGTATTACAAATTTAATAAATCAGAACTTTACAATTTTATTAGAGCTAAATATGATTATGATATTTGCACAACAACAGATTTTGGTCAGATATATTTTGATTGGATTTTAGAATCAAATCCGTATAATTATAATTCTCAAGCCTACATCAAAGATCGTTATAAAAATCCAATTAAAATTTTGAATTCAGGTGGAAATCTTGAGGATAAAGTTATCTTAAAAGTTGAAAATAGTGAAGGCATAATCACTGAATACTCATATATTGTTAGTATGAAAGATTGGAAAGATGGGGGAAAACCATTGGATATTGTACAAGATGAAACATCTAAACAAACTCCAAACAATAGTTCAACAAATGGTGATAATAATAATTCAACTAGCGGAGATAATAATAGTTCAACTGAAAATATAAATATTACAGATTGGCAATTTAATTTAGCTACAAGTAGTTCAACTTTATCTATGCTTTATGGGGAAACAAAAACAATATCTTTTTCCACTTCAAAAACTTTTCCAAATATAACTTATGATGTTTTAGGTTTTCAAAATAATTTAATATTTAATAGTTCAAAAATTGTCAAAATTTCAGATAATAGATTTGAACTTAATATAACTGCTAAGAATATTGAGGGTTCAGGTTCTTTCTCATTTGTTGCTCAAAATGAGTTTTTTTCTACCTCATCAAAGATTAATATTGAAATAAAAAAACCTATCAATATATATAATTTGTATAACAGTTATACCCTTTTTACAGGTCAGACTTATGATATAAACTTTAACTTTAAAACTCCTAGGGGAAATAATCTAATGATAGATATTACTAACTCATCAAATTCAAATTTTGATATATATCCATCACATCTTAAACTTCAAAATGTTTATGATAAAAATCACACAATTAAAGTTGTTGGAAAAAATAAGGGAGTTAGTTCAATTCTAATGACTGTTACAGATAATACAACTGTTCCAACTTATATAGTTGAAATACCTATCCAGATAAATGTTGTTGAGTCTGATGAAACAGAGATTCAACAAGCCCTTAAAGATAGAGAAAAAAATATCTTTATCTGCCGAAGCAGTCTTTTATCTAAAAGTAGCTTTGAATATATTTCAGATACTTACGATGAAAATTATGTTAAAGCAACAGGTGATGATTCGCCAAACAGAATAGATCCGATGCCTAGAGAGTTAATTTCAGTTTTATCTGAAAATTCATCGTATCCAACTAATCCACTTTTTTCTACTATTCTAGTTCTATATCCTGTTGGGATTCAGTCCGATGGAATATTAGATGAAACTTTTAATGTTTATAATCACAATAACAATAGTTATATAGGTGAAGTTAAATATTCAACAGAAGCTAGAGGACGAGAATTTTATGTCAAATATTATGACAATGTAACTGATAGTGTAATTTGTGAAAAACATAAATTTTAGCGGTTCATACCTAAAGTCTGATGTAATTTTTCTCTTAAAAGTTATAGACATTAAAAGTTTAGATATTTCAACAAAGGAGAAAGATATTCAGAGTGGCAAAAAACATTATTCTGAAATGCTTTCTCCTGAATATAGACCATCAAAAGAATATCTTGATATATTCTATAATATTCTTAATCTGAATTTAGAGAGATTCTCTCAAGATGTTTTAAATTTTGCGATGAATATTCCTGAAAACTCTATTTTAGTATCTTTAGCAAGAGCGGGAACTCCAATTGGTGTTCTGTTAAAAAGGTTGATTGATATTCGTAGAAATTTGAATTTTCCTCACTATTCCGTCTCAATTATTCGAGATAAAGGTATAGATTTCAATGCTTTAAAATATATTACAGATAAGCATAAAAAACAAAACATATTCTTTATAGATGGTTGGACTGGAAAAGGTGTTATTGGAAAAGAGTTAAAAAAAGGTGTGCAAAAATTTAATTCAATCTATAACACAAATATCTCGCCTCATCTTGCTGTTTTATCGGATATATCTGGAAAAGCTACATATTCAGTTTCAAACCATGATTACATGATCCCATCATCAGCTTTAAACTCTACAATTTCAGGGTTAATTAGTCGAACAGTTCTAAATAGTGATTTTATTGGGAAAGATGATTTTCACGGAGCAAGATTTTATAAAGAGTTTCAAGATTCTGATTTAACTTTATGGTTTATCGATAAAATTATTAAGTATTCAAAGAAGCTTACACCAAATTTAAATAAACTTTTAACAAGAGATCTAATTCAAGAGAAAATTTGTGAAAACTATATCTCAAAGTTGATGAAACAATATTCAGTTTCAGATATTAATTTTATTAAACCTGGTATTGCCGAAACTACAAGAGTTCTTTTAAGAAGAGTCCCTGAAAGAGTTATTTTACAAAATATAAATTCAGATGAGGTAAAACATTTAATTCAATTAGCAAAAGAGAAAAGTGTTATAATTGATGAGCAGAAAGATTTACCATATACTGCTGTGGGAATAATTAAAAATATTAAAGAGAGAAAAGATGGGAAAACTATTTAGACGACCTGAATCTATTGATGAGATTTTAAAAGATAATGATACCGAAAATTCAGATGTTATACTGATTCCACAAAATATTTTAGATACAAAACTTCTAAAGAATATTGGAAATGGACCTGAACTACTTTTTGTTAAAGCTCTTGAAACTATATATATGTTGGGAGATAGTGATGATTTCAAATATATTAGTGAAGAAATTGCTAAAAATATATTTGATGAAATCATGGATAATACTCCTCTTTTAATTTGGTTAAAAGATAATGATCTAGAGTTTTTAATAAATTATCTAAACAAATTATTTTTAACATATCGTTTAGGTTATGTTCAATTGAATATTTCACAAGAGGAGAGAACTAATTTTGAGATATATCTTTATGATTCTCTTGTTGTCTCATTTGCAAAAAAGAGTAATTTAAAAGAGATTAAAGTTTGCTCATTTTATGAAGCATTTTTTCACTCTCTTTTTTCAACAATATTTGGTGAAGATGTAACAGTTGAAGAAAAATCATGTTCAATATCAGATAATGAAAATAGATGTATTTTTGATGTCAAAATGACTCAGGAGATTTAATGAAGTTTATAACAATATTGCTTCCAGTCCTATTTATATTTTCAGCCTGTGAAATTGAGACTGATGAAAGTAATAGATATGATGTGTTAAAACATATAGATGATGGAGAGTTTCATTTAGCTTTAGAGAAACTTGGAAATTGTGACGAACCAAAAGGATTTTCTAAAGAGGAGTGTCATATAAATCGTGGAGTATCTTATTTTGGTTTAGCTGGATATGATATTACAACAATTGGTGAAGAGATGTATAAACTATATAGTGATGATAGTTTTACAGATGATGAAAAAAGTATAAAAATTACATCGATTCTATTTTCAAAATTTAGAGGTGATAATATGAAAAATGGTTTAACTCAATATAAACTAGCTCTAAATATATCTAACATAAATGAATCATTATGCAATCTCAAAAGTTTTAATAATCTTACTGAAAATCAAAAACAATCATGTATCTCTATAAATCCTATTTTACTTCTTGATATTATTGACGATAAAAACTCATTTGAAAGTTTAAAATATGTAGATTTAGATGATATTATCAATATTGAAAATAGTATTAGAGGGGTTGTTCCAAATATTTCAAGTGAAGAAATTGTCCATATTTTGAATAATAATATTGAAAAAACCTCATCAGATACTCAAAATGAGATTGATGCAACTCAATGTTTAATTGATAAAAGTAGCTGTTTTCTATTGGGATTCAAAAAACCTGAATATCTTGCAGACTATAAAGATATAAAAATCTGGAAAATTGGAAAGGGAAACAATCGATTTTCAACTATTAAATTAACTAATAGTCAAAATTCAATTATTCTTTTAGAGGAAAATAGTTATATTTTAGAAGATGAAACTAGCTGTTCTGAAACCGAATATAAGAGATATGATGGAGTATGTTTTCCAAAGCCTGTTGTAGATAATCTAACTTTAACAAGTAGTATTGTTGATAAATTAAATGAAGATGATAATTTTAAAGATTCAATCGCTCTAATTTTAAATGTTGGAGATAATACAAATGATGAAGATGATCAAGTAAATAACTTTATGACAGATATTTGTGGTTCTCCAGACTGTAAAGTTACAGAAGAAAATCTAATTCAATATTTTGATGGAAAGGAGTAGAAAACTATGAAAAAACTATTTTTAGGTTTGCTGGGAATCTCATTGTTGAACTCCTCAACTTATGAACATTATCAACTTTATAAAGATATTCATACAATGAAAATGGGTGGAGCAAATATCGGACTTGGCGGAAGTGGAAGATCAGTTTTTTATAATCCTGCGGGACTTTCTCAAATGAAAAGAAGTGATGGAGCTGAAGTTAAAATTGTGAATCTAACTCCATCTTTAAATGCAAATGTTGTAAATGTTACAGAAGATGGTCTAGATATTAAAGATATAACTAATGAAGATGATAAAAATCTTGAAACCATTAAAATTGCAAAAGACCATTTGGGAAAAAACAACCATTTTGAAGTTTCAAATTTTTCATATATTGCTAAGGGTGTAAAAAACTTCAATTTCTCTTTAGGAGCTTTAGCTAATGTAAATATCGATTTTAGAACTCATCGAGGTTTTGGAACTGATGGAATTTTTGATATTCAAGGTTTAGTTCTTGGAGGAGCGATTTTTGGTTTAGCTTATAACTACTCTAACAACTTATCTTTTGGAGCTGGTTTAAAGTATCTGAAATATGGTTCAATCCAAGAAAGTTTTTCAATTGGCAAATTAATTGATCATAAAAATGATTTAGATACATATATTCAAGATACCTCTTTAAAAGATGGCACAGATGTTGTTTTCGATATTGGGGGATTATATATATTTAAAAGTGGTTTGCAAATTGGTTTAAGTGGTTTAAATATTGGAGGAGTTGGTGAAAAAAACCATCTTTCATATATTCCAGAAACATATAATATTGGATTTGGATATGTTAAACCTGTTGATATGATATTTCTAAAAGAGTTAAAATTTGGTTTAGATTATATAGATTTAACAAGTAATTATGTAAAGTCTGATAAGATAAAAAAAGTTAAAACTGGTGTGGATATATCATTTGTTAATAATACTTTAGTAACCGTAAAAGGTGGCTTTGGATTATATCAAGGATATTATACAGCTGGACTTTCACTCCGTTTAGCAATTATAGAGGTAGCTTTTACAACTTATGCTGAAGAGATTGGAGTCTATTCTGGTCAAGATGAAGATAGACGATACCTGCTAAATGTAACTATTGGTTGGTAGATTAGATGAAAAAAATATTTGGGTAGGAATATGTTAAAACAGATTACTGAATTAAAAAAAGAGATTCATAAAGTTGTTATAGGTCAAGAAAAGTTAGTAAATTCTTTAATAATTGGAATTATTTCAAACGGTCATATTTTAGTTGAGGGTGTTCCTGGTTTAGCTAAAACTACAACGATAAATACACTTGCACAAGTTTTAGGATTAGTTTTTAAAAGAACTCAATTTACACCTGACCTTTTGCCAACTGATATTCTTGGAGCTGAAATTTATGATCCCAAAACTTCAGATTTTAAACTGAAAAAAGGTCCAATTTTTACAAATTTACTTTTAGCTGATGAGATAAATAGAGCTCCAGCAAAAGTTCAATCTGCTCTTCTTGAAGTTATGCAAGAGAGACAGGTTACTTTAGGCGATGAAACTTTTAAACTCGAACCTCCATTTTTGGTATTAGCTACTCAAAATCCTTTGGAACAGGAGGGAGTCTATCCTTTACCAGAAGCTCAACTTGATAGATTTATGTTAAAAGTTATCGTAGAGTATAATACTAAAGATGAAGAGCTTGAAATTTTAAATAGATTTTCAACCTCATCAAAAGTTGAACTAAATCAGATTATGAATCGAGATGATATTTTTAAGATTAGAAAAGATGTTGAAAATATTCATGTTGATGATGAGGTGAAAGATTATATAATTAATATTATTTTTGCAACTCGATACCCTGAAAATTATGGTTTAGAAGAGTTAAAAAAATATATCCATTCAGGAGCAAGTCCAAGAGCTACAATCGATTTAACAAAAGTTTCTAAAGCGATGGCATATCTAAATGGAAAAGATTATCTCTCTCCTGTTGATGTTGCATCAATAACTTATGAAGTTCTTAGACATAGAGTTGTTTTAACTTATGAGGCAGAAGCTGATGAGGTTACTACGGATATGATTATTCAAAAGATATTGGCTAAAGTTGATATTCCTTAAGGTTTTATATTGAGATTATTATCTATTTTGATCGTTCTATTTACTCTTTTTGAAGCTATTGGATATTTTATTGCAAAAGATTTTAGAGATATGGAGATAGATGGAATCTTAGATAATAGTTTCAACTTAAATCAGATATTGTACAGATCAATTTTAAGCTCATTTGAGAGTCATGCAAATCTTATATTTGATAATATAATGGAAAAACAGACTGAAATTGAGAATATTTTATATAAAGTAAATAATGAAAATATCGATAAAACTCCTTTTCGAAAAGAGTTATTTAATCTAATAGATAAAAAATTTATTAAATATCAAAATAAATATAGTGTTCAACAGATTCATTTTCACCTACCAGATGGAACATCTTTTTTGCAATTTGATAAATCAGATAATTTTGGAGAATCTCTTTGGAACTCACGAGCATCTTTAAGAGAGATTCACAGCAAACATCAAATTATTCGAGGTTTTGAAGAAGATAAATTTTTTAATGGATTTAGAAATATTTATCCAATTTTTAAGAATAATCTATATGTTGGAAGTGTTGAAATCAGTTTTTCATTTAAATCTATTAGAGATAAAGCGGTTCATCTTCTACCATTTCATTACGAATTTATTATAAATAAGAATAATACACCTCATCTTTGGAAAGAGTATAAAAATATTAACTATACAACTTCAAAGTTATCTGAAAACTTCTATTATGATAATAATATTAATAGTTGTAACAACCACTGTTCTGAAAATATTAACTTTGAAAACTGTCTATCTCAAATCAACCATATAATTTCAAAAAAGATAGAGAATAGATTGAATAATTTTAGTGAATTTTCACTCTTTACTGAATATGAGAGTCAGTTTTTTACAATCTCATTTATACCGATTCAAAATATCTTAGGAAAAAATTCAGCATATTTTATAATTTATGACAGACATAATAAGTTAATTCAGAAAGAGTTTGAAACTATGAATCAACGAGTTGTCATTTTTACTTTTGTTTTAATTATCTGTTTAACATTAATCTATCTATTTATTATAAAAGAGTTGGAAATCAGAGAGTTAAACTCTAAACTTGAAAAAAGAATCAATATTGAAATTGAGAGAAATAGAGCAAAAGATAGAGTCATATTGCAACAATCTAAATTTTCTGCGATGGCAGAGATGATTAACTCTATTGCTCATCAATGGAGACAGCCATTAAATAGAATATCTCTTGAGATGATAAATATTGAGGAAGATTTTATTTATGATGATCTAAATGAGACAATGCTTACAGAATATAGCGAAAGAATAAATGGAGATATACAATATCTTTCAAAAACGATAGATGATTTTCGAGAATTTTATAAACCTACAGATAAACAGGAAAGTATAAATATTCTAAATCTGATAACTTCAACTTTAAATATGATTAAAAGTAGTTTGAACGATTCTAAAGTTGATATAACTTTTAAAGCAGAATTAAAAGCTCAATTTTATATAAATTATGGAAAAGAGCTGAAACAGGTTTTAAATAATTTAGTAAATAATGCTATCGATTCCGTAGATAGATATAGCGGAAAAGTTGAAGTGACTTTAGTAGAGTTTGAAAATATTGTTGAGATAACCATTAAAGATAATGGTAAAGGGATTAAAGATGAGATTGCTGATAGGATTTTCGAACCATATTTCACAACTAAATTTGAGAGTCAAGGAACTGGAATGGGTCTGTATGTTTCAAAAATAATTGTTGAGATAAATATGAATGGTGAAATCTCTTTTGAACATAATAAAAAAGGGACTAGTTTTAAAATAAAACTTCCTAAGCAAAGTATTTAAAATGGATAAATATAAAGAACTTTTAAAAAGAGAACCTCTTTTAAGACGATTAACTCTAATTCAACTTATAGGTTATTTTGGTGCTTGGCTAACTAATGTAGCAATTTTTACCCTACTTATTCAACTTGATGCTTCTCCAATTTGGATTGGACTAATTGCTTCCGCTCATTTTCTGTTTGGAGTCATTCAAGCTCCAATTTCAGGAACTATTATAGATAGAGTAGATACTAAAAAGTTGATGTTGATTCTAGTTGGAATTGAAGTTATTACAACTTTACTTCTTTTAACTATTGAATCAAAAGAGATGCTTTATATACTTTTTACATTAGTTGCAATTCGTATGGGTTCGGCTAGTTTCTACTTTACAGCAGAAATGAGTCTTTTGCCGAAAATTATAGATGGAGAAGATCTCAAATTAGCAAATGAGTTACACTCAATGATTTGGTCTTTTACTTATGCAATTGGAGTTGCAATCGGTGGTTTAGGAGTCTATTTTTTCTCTGTAAAAACAGCTTTTATTGTGGATACGACTCTATTTTCAATAGCTTTTTATCTACTTTTAAATTTAGAGTTCCCTAAAATTGCACGAGGAAAATTAGAAACTTTTTTTGATTCTTTAAAAGATGGAATTTTATATATAAAAAATAATCGGAATATAATAAATATTATTCTTCTTCACAGTTTAGTAGGATTGCTCTCCTTTGATTCAATTATAACTTTAGTTACAAAAGATTTCTACTCCTTAGATATTGCTGTACCAATTGCAATTGGTACAATAAATTCTATTAAAGCTTTTTCTCTTGTTATTGGAGCTTTACTTTTTAGTAGATATTTAAATAGAGAAAGTTTCTTCTATTTTCTAATTTTTCAAGGTTTTGTTACAGCGTTATGGGGATTTTTTATAGACTCATTTTATCTATCAATTTTAAATATATTTTTTGTTGGACTTTTAAGCACTTTAATTTGGTCATATACATATACAATGCTTCAAAATATGACAGATCCAAAATATTATGGCAGAGTAATTGCATATAACGATATGATGTTTTTAGGAGTTAGTGCTTTATCCTCATATTTAGCAGGTCAATTAGTAGATTTTGGTATCTCATATTTAACAATTCTTTTAGGAATAGGTTTTATATTTATTTTAAGTGCTTTCTTTTATAGAAGTTTTATTGGTGGAGACGTCGGGAATCGAACCCGAGTCCAAAAATAGTTTCAAAAATGATTCTATACATGCTTAGTCATATCTTAAAATTTCAACAAGGAAAATAAGATATTCAACTTTTCCCGTCTAACCCCAAAGTCTTAATTATCTATCGAGGCAGTAGATAACCAAAGCCAAATATATTTGTTTATAAAGTCAGGTTAATTGAAAAATGGCAATCAACTAACGGACTGTCCTTACCCGTGAGGGTGATTAAGCAGCCTGAGCTACCTCTGGACTATAATTTGTATTGTTTGCGTTTAAAAAATTTGAATATTTAATGAGTTTCCACTCAACATGCTACACAATTTCAACTTACTCCTGTCGAAGCCAAGTCATCCCCAAATTAAGTTTTGAGATTATATCAAATAAATTAAGAATAAAGATAAAATTTCATAAAATATATATGGAGGTCTATATGGTTTTAGAAAATCAAGATATTATAAGTAGAATTATTTTTATGGGAACACCTGAATACGCAGATAAAATATTAGAAAAAATATTACAGGAAAAAAATTTTGAAGTTGTCGGTGTCTTTACTCAACCCGATAAACCAGTTGGACGAAAAAAAGTTATAACTCCACCTCCTGTTAAAATAAGAGCTGAAAAAAATAGTATTCCAGTTTTTCAACCTCAAAAGTTGAGAGATGCAGTTGATAAGATTAGATCTTTAAATCCAGATTTTATAGTTGTTGGAGCTTATGGTCAAATATTGACTCAAGATATTTTAGATATAGCCCCATCGATAAATTTACATACATCAATTCTGCCAAAATATAGAGGTGCAAGTCCAATTCAACAAACCCTTTTAAATGGAGATAAAGAAACTGGTGTAACAGCAATGAAAATGGATCGTGGATTAGACACAGGAGATATTTTAGCTGTTTCAAGAGTTCAAATTGATAATAGTTGGAAACTTGAGGAACTCTATCAAAAATTAACTGATATGGCTGGAGAATTAATAGTTGATGTTTTAAATAGATATTCAGATTTGAAACCGATTCCTCAAAATAGTTCAGATGCTTCTCATTGCGGAAAGATTCTAAAAAGTGATGGCGAGATTAGTTTTAAGTTAAGTTCAAAAAACATTATTCAAAAATTTAAAGCTTTAACTCCTTGGCCATCAATATATCTACAAAATGGTTTAAAACTTTTAGATATTTCGAAATCAAAAGATGGAAGTTTTCTACAAGGTGAAATTTTAGAGGTTGGAAAAGATTTTATTTCAGTTGGTTGTAAAAATGGTTCAATTCAGATTAAAGAAGTACAACCAAAATCAAAAAGCAGAATGTCTGTTATATCTTATATAAATGGAAAAAGATTAAAAATTGGAGAGCAATTTATTTAAAGGTTCATATAATTTTTGATTAGGTTTTCAAATTATAAAAGCTTATTCAAAAATTAGAGTTTTTAATAAAAATAGTTTAAAATGCGAAGATGAAAAAATTAGAATTAATATTATTTATAAATGAGTTTTAAAAAGGCAAATCAGCTAGGAAAAGCTGGAATTCCATTTTTAATAATTAGTGATTATAAAAAAAATCGAGTTGTTACAATTCCACTATCTGAACTTAAAAAAGAGGATATTGAGTTTTCAATCGATTCAAAATCACCTCATCATCGTAAAGTTCAATTTAAAAAAGATATAGTTTCAATAGATGAATATCGAAAAAAGTTTCAAAAGATAATAGATTCTATAAAAAGTGGTTACACTTATGTTATGAATTTAACTCAACCAACAGAGATTCAGATCGATTCAGACTTAAAAGAGATTTACAAATATGCTCAAGCGAAATATAAGATTAGATTTAAAAATAAATTTATCTCATATTCTCCTGAAACATTTATAAAAATTGAGAATAATAAAATTTCAACTTTTCCAATGAAAGGAACTTTAGATGCTTCAACACCAGATGGTGAAAAAATTCTTATCAATAATCCAAAAGAGAGTGCTGAACATGTAATGATAGTTGATCTTTTAAGAAATGATTTGAATATGGTTGCAAAAAAAATTATGGTTGAAAAATTTAAATATGTTGAAAAAATTCAGAGTGGAGAGAGAGAGCTTTTTCAGATGAGTTCAAAAATAGTTGGAGATTTAGATAGTGGTTGGCAAAGTAGAATAGGTGATATTCTTGAAAAAATGCTTCCTGCTGGAAGTATTACAGGAACTCCAAAGATTAAAACTGTTGAACTAATTGATGAGGTTGAAAACTATGAGAGAGGCTTTTTTACTGGTGTCTTTGGAGTTTTTCAAGATAATAAGTTTGATAGCGGAGTGATGATCCGATTTCTTGAAAAAAGAGATGGAAAATTAATTTACAAAAGTGGAGGTGGAATTACTTTGGATAGTGATTTGGATAGCGAATATAGTGAAATGATAGATAAAATCTATCTTTTTTAGGGAATTTATAACAATATGACAACATTACTTTTATATCTATTCTTAGCGGTAGGTGTATCTTTTATATGCTCGGTTTTAGAAGCGGTCTTACTTTCAGCAACATTTTCTTACATTGATACTCAAGTTAAAAATGGGGTAAAAGGTGCAGATAATCTGAAATTAGTTAAAACAAATATGGAGACTTCAATTGGTTCAATATTAACACTCAATACAATCGCAAACACTTTTGGTGCAGCGGGAGTCGGAGCAGAGGCTGGAAAGCTTTTTGGTGGCGATGTTGTTATGTTTGTATCGATGGCTCTAACTCTTCTAATTCTTTATGTTTCAGAGATTATTCCAAAAACAATTGGTGCGACCTATTGGAAAAGTTTAGCAATTCCAAGTTCATTTGTGATACGAATTCTAATAGTTATAACTTATCCTTTAAACTTTATCGCTATCCGTTTAACCAAATTTATCTCAAAAGATAATACAAATGGAGATGTTACAAGAGACGAAATTTTAACTGTTGTTTCTCAAGGTTCAGATTTAGGGGTTATCACAGAAAAAGAGTTTAAAATTATTGCCAACCTTTTACGACTTCGTAATATTAAAGTTGATGATGTTCTAACTCCTCGAAAAGTTGTTTTTGCTTTAGAAAAAAGTTTAACTATTGAGAATGTTCTAAATGATGAATATAGCCGAAAAAGGTTAAAACAGGTTTCAAGAATACCAATTTATTCAAAATCAAAAGATTATATTGCAGGTATAGTATTTAGTCAAACAATTTTTGAGGAGCATAGCACAGGAAATGATAGTAAAAAATTGAGTGAAATATCTATTCCAGTTTTTGAAATTAATGAGAATATCAATCTTTCTAAAACTCTTGATATGTTTATTCAGAGAAAAGAGCATCTATTTATTGTCAAAGATAGTTATTCGCAAACTGCGGGAGTTGTTACTCTTGAAGATGTTTTTGAGACTCTTCTTGGTCGTGAAATAATGGACGAACTTGATACTATTGAAGATATGCAGAAATTTGCTAAAACCGATAAAGATGGTCAAGATGGACAATATTGATTTTTAACTCTCTATTTTACAGAACAAACTGAATTATTTTGTTAAATATTTCTTACTGTTTGATTTTTAAAATGTTTTCTATTATTATATAGAAGATTTGAGATTTAAAATAATTTGGAGGATCTAAAATTGCATATCGATTATGTTAAAAAACTGTTTGAAATAAATATGGCTCTTTCACAAGAAAAGAATATTTATGCATTGGTAGATAATATTGTTTTATTAACACGAAGTTTTACTCATGCAGATGCTGGAACTTTATATTTACGAGAGGGTTCAAAGCTATATTTTAAAGTTGTTCAAACAGGTTCTTTAAATATAAATCTTGGTGGAAAGAATGGAGATATAGATTGGCCTCCTGTTGAGTTAGAAAATGAAGATGGGACTAAAAATTTTACAAATGTTTCAGCAGTTGCTACAATAACTGGAAAAACTATCGTAATTGATGATTGTTATAATGAAAAACATTTTGATTTTAGCGGAACTAAAAAGTTTGATAAATTAAATGGTTATCGAACTAAATCGATGATAGTTATCCCTTTAAAAGATTTTGATAATGATGTAATTGGAGTTATCCAACTTATCAATAAAAGAGATATAACAACTGGAGAAATTATCGGTTTTGGTACTTTTGATAGAGAGAGTTCAATCGCTTTAGCATCTCAAGCTACTATTTCAATATTAAATGTTAAACTTTTTGAGGAGCTTGAACAATTTTTAGAGCGATTTATGAAAGCTATTGGTGAAGCGATAGATAAAAAATCTCCATATACTGGAAACCATGTTAAAAAAGTAGCTACATTTGTTAAACTCGTAACTGAAGCGATTGGAAAAGACCAAAATCAATATAAACATATAACTTATGATATTAATAGAAATAGGGTTTTAGAGATAGCATCTTGGTTGCATGATGTTGGAAAAATATCTACACCTGATCATATTATGGATAAAGCTACAAAACTTGAAAAAGTGTTTGATAAAATTGAGTTGATAAAAGAGCGATTCGAGATTATTAAAAGAGATGTAAAAATTGATTTTCTTGAAAATAAAATATCTGATAATAGTTTCAATTTAAAAATATCTCAACTTAACGATGATTTCAAATTTTTACAATCTATTAATCTAGGTGATATTTATATGAGTGAAGAGAAAGTTGCAAGAGTTTATAGAATTTCTAAGTATAGATATAACTGTGGTAACAATTCTGTTGCTGTTCTTAGAGATGATGATATTGAAAATCTATTAATAAAAAAAGGAACTTTAACTGAATCTGAACGGGATATAATTATGGGTCATGCTAGAATGACATATAAAATATTAAAAGATATTCCATTTCCAAAGAAATTTTTAGATGCAAAACATATTGCATCAAATCATCATGAAAAACTAAATGGCAAAGGTTATCCAAGAGGTTTAAACTCTGAAAGCCTAAGTTTAGATGATAGAATTTTAGCAATTTCAGATGTTTTTGAAGCTTTATCCTCTGGCGATAGACCATATAAAAAACCTAAAAAATTATCTGATATATTTAAGATTTTATCTTTTATGGTTAAAGACGGAGATATTGATGGTGATATAGTGAAACTTATTTTTAACTCCAAAGTCTATTTAGACTATGCAAAGAGAGAGATGTTAGAGGAGCAAATTGATGAGCCAAAACTATTTTTCTAATCAGAGTATAAGTTATATTCTAGTCACTAACTTTGACGATTATATTAAAAATATGGTTGAAAATGATCTAAGAGGCTATACAAAAATATGGTTTAATTATGACTCTATTCTTCTTGAACATATTGAAAAAATTTTAGATGAGGTCTATTTAAGTGAGGAGTTTCAGAAATATATAATAATTGAGACTAAAAAAATGAGTGTTGTAACTCAAAATTCACTTTTAAAACTATTTGAAGAACCTCCGAAAAATATAACTTTTATCTTAATAGTTCCCTCAAAATCGATTCTACTTCCAACTATAACCTCTCGACTACCTATTAAAAATTTTCATCATCTTAAGAAAAATGAGAATAACTTTAATATAAATATTCCACAAATTAATGGTTTAAACTTACATATATTAAATAAATTTCTTAGAGAATTGAAAAATCTAAAACCTCTTGAAAGTAAAATACTCGTAGAGGATATTTTCAAACTAAATATAAAATATAATTTTACCTCATCAGATTTAGAAAGATTTTCAGTTGCATCTCAACTTTTGAATCTGCACTCCAATCCATCACGGGTTTTTTTAATGTTACTTCTGCCATTTGTATTTGTAAATAGATGAATATCTTATTTTAGTTTAAAATTTGACGATTTTTGTTATAATTATTAAAGATAAGATGTCAAAATCTTAATTTAATGAGTAAAAAAAGGAAAACAGATGTCTCTATTTGGTTCAGGCTCAAATTCTAGCATTGAAGATTTAATTCGTGAAAATGAGGGTTTAAAACATAAACTTAAGACAAATGAAGATGAGCTAACTCGACTTCGTGGTGAAAATGATAGATTAGAAGAAAAACTTAAAACTAAAGGTGATAGTTATGCTGATATTGTTACAACTCTTGTTGAAGATCAAAACTATAATCTTGCTGATGGTTTAAATGATATTAAAAATCAACTTGAAGAGAGTATCGAGCAGGGAACAAAAGTTCTTCATGAATCCCTAAAAATTAAAGATAGCTCAATTGATGCGAGTGACAGTATCGAACTTATTACAAGTGGTATGTCAGAATTAATGGAACTTTCAAATGATTCAAACAGTTCTATTGAATCTCTATCTTCAAGAGCAACAGAAATTAATTCAATTATTTCTCTAATTAAAGATATTGCAGAACAGACAAATCTACTAGCTTTAAATGCTGCAATTGAAGCTGCTCGAGCTGGTGAGCATGGTAGAGGTTTTGCAGTTGTTGCTGATGAGGTTAGAAAATTAGCTGATAGAACTCAAAAAGCTATTGGAGAAATTTCAATTGTTATTCAAGCTATTCAGCAAGAGATTCAAGATATTACGACAAAATCTGAAAGTATGCTTGACAATATGAATACGGCTACTGAAAAAGTTGAAAAACTTGATGATGTTTTATCTATTGCAATTAACTATTCAACAGAGATTGCTGAAACTCAAAATATTGTTAGAAATCAAATTCTTTCAAATTTAGTCAAAATTGAGCATATTCAATATAAAATATTTGCTTATCAATCTATGTATGGTCATTCTCACATGAAACATATTGAATCATATACTCACTGTTCTTTAGGAAGCTGGATGAATAGTGATACAACTAGAAAAGAGTTCTCAAAATCAACAACTTTCTCAAGAATTGAATCTCCGCATAGACAACTTCATGATATTCTTGAAAAAATATCTTCTCTTACAAAAGAGGGAAAACCTGATAAACAATATATATCTTTAGCTAGAGAACTTGAAAGCTCAACAGCTATGATATTTGATTCAATGAATAGAGTTATTGAAGAGAGACGAAAACAGATTGAAAATGATATGGTTTAATTATGGAAGATTCAGATTTTTTAAAAAAAGTTTTGCTTCTAGCACTTTTTAATAGAGATGAAAATGTTTCTATTCAAGATGTGATAGCTGAACTTGATGCAACACAAGCTATCACAATGGTAGAATCTAAACAACTTCTTAAAGAGATTAAAGAGGCGAATCTACTTGTTGATGGGAAATTTACAGCTCTTGGAGAAGAAAAAGTAGGTGAAGCTCAAAAGTTTTTCGAAATATAAAAATATAATTTCCACCAAAAAAGCTTTACTCAAATTTATATAAGTTTGAATAAAGTCTTTTTGAGCAGTAAAATAAAAGGAAGTTTATGAATCAACAACAGTTTTGGAATCAAAAATTTAAAAGAGATGATTTTCTTTATGGTCAAAACCCAAATCAGTTTATAAAAGATAATTATTATCTTCTAAAACCTAAATCCAAAGTTCTATGCTTGGGTGAGGGTGAAGGGCGAAATGCAATTTTTTTAGCAAAAAATGGTTTTGATATTACAGCAATTGATGCTTCAGATATTGGTTTGGAAAAACTTAAAAATAGTGCTATTCAACAAAACTGTTCTGTAAAAACTGAATGTCTAGATCTAGATTCTTGGAAAAGTATGGAAAAATATGATTCAATAATATGTTCATATCTTCATCTTGAAGAACCTTTAAGACAAGATGTTTTTAAAAAAGTTTTTAATTCATTAAATATTGGGGGCTATTTTATAGCTGAATTCTTTTCTAAAAGTCAGATAAATTATAAAAGTGGCGGACCAAGAGTGATAGAACTTCTCTACACAGTTTCAGACTTTAATAATATTTTTCCAAAAGATAGTCTAATATATTTAAGTGAAGATGAAACTATTTTAAATGAAGGAGATGGACATCAAGGTTTAGCTTCTGTAATTCGAGTTATATGCAAAAGATAGTTTAATTTGATTTAATCAATTATCTATTTTTCAAGAAGCTTTAACCTCTATCTCTTTTGGAACTCTGCTTGATATAAATGTTCTAGTAAAATCACGATATTTGAGGCTCGTATTTTCATCTTCATATCCACGAACTCTTGATTTTACAATTAACTCCTCTTTTAACATATTGTAGTTATTTATTAATTTATCTTGAAAATCAGACATACCTTTTTCGATTAAAACAGTTTTACCTATAAGCTGTTTTATTTTTTCTAAACTTTTAGATTTGCCATCTATAATATCTTTATTTTTAATTACAATCTGCAATTTTAAAACAGTTTTACTTCTAACAAATTCTACTAAACCAACATACCTACTTTTATTTGCAGACAAAATTCTAGTGATTTTACTCTGTTGTTCTTTTGTTACATTTTTTAAAGTTAGGCTAAATAGCTGTGTATCGTCATCAACACTCAATATTTTTATACTTTTACTTAATTGATTCATAATTTTTTTTGATTCTTTACTAACTGAATTAACTTTTTTTCTTTCTATTCTAGAAGAAACCAGAATATATCTAAATCCAAAATACTTTAATCTAGCTTTATGTTCAAAATATTGGCAAAGATTCATAATCAATCCTGCAATTTCTTGAACTCTATTTGGTGCTAAAGTATAATGTTCAAACATACTGTTAAGAGATTTAGCTAAATTTATTTTTCTAGCTTTATCTAGCTGACTATCAACCCATTTTTGATGATACCTATTTAGATATGCTAAAACTTGATCTCCATAAAAATGATTAACATTTTCTATTCTGTTTTTAAAGTCATATCCTTGATTAACAAAATTATTTATATCTCCACTTTTCGGAGTTGGCATTCCTGCTAATTGTTGATTTGCAATTTCAATATTCCTAATTGATGATTTCCACTCATCTGGATCACTAGAGATATTCTTTAACACAACTTTTGAATTTGATTCTTTGCCATAATAAGGAACTCTTAAATTTCTCATATTAAATAGTTGATTATTTGCAACTGAAAGACTTTTAATCGCATATTTCCAACCATCTACAAATTCTCTTCCATCAGATAGAATAAGGTTCTTTGTTTGCTGAAAATGAAAAGCAAATTTTTTAGACTTTCTACTATGCCTCTTAATAATTTTCTGAATATCTTCTTCAACCGTTTTAGCATCACCAATATTATGTAGATATAAAGTCAAATGCAGATGAGGTGCATTTCGTGATGTAAATTCATTTGCACCAAGATACTCAATTTTTCTTTTAGATAAATATCTTCTAACTGCTCGTTGCACAGTTCTATTAATTGGGGTGAAAGTGGCTAAAAATGGTAACCTATTTTTTGTAATGTTACTTAAATGAATCATAGTCGCTTTTTCTATTCTCTTAAAGTTTGCAAACATCAAACTGTTTTCATAAGGAGCTTCAAAAGTTCTCATAAGCCTATATCTCAAGGTCTTAATAAAATTTTGTATCAGCATGTATGAAATTCTTATTATAATATCTTCGATAGCATCAATCTTTGTATTTATGTTTTAATAAAGTTATTATATTGTTTAATAACTTAAAAAACAAAATGGAGACTGAAATGAAACTCATAATTAATGGTGAAACAAAAGAATATAGTTCAAATATTACGATAGAAGAAATTCTAAATTTGCTAAAAATTAAAAATAAAGTGATGGCTTCTGCCGTAAATATGGAAGTTGTAAAAGAAAAAGATTGGAATAAGTTTAAACTTAAAGATGGGGATAAGATTGAATTTCTTCAATTTGTTGGAGGTGGTTGATCTTGCAATTTATATTTTGTGAAAACAGCGGAAATAATTCAATTTTATTAAAAGGTGAGTTATATAACTATATTTTTAAGGTTCGTCGTCATAAATCTGATGAGGTTTTGAATTTTAGAAACCCTAATTCTCCTAAAATTATTTACAGATATTCTGTTGAATCTATTGATAGAAGAAAAGCCAAATTAAAACTTGAAAGTAGTTTTGAAGATTTTATAGAACCTGAAAAGAAAATAACTCTTGGTTGGTGTGTGGTTGATATAAAAACTATTGAAAAAACTTTACCTATGATAAATGAGTTAGGAGTTCAAACTATCCATTTCATCTATTGTAAATATTCTCAAAAAGATATAAAGTTAGATTTTGAGAGATTAAATAAAATTTTACAAAATTCATCTATGCAATCAGGCAGATATGATATTACTAAATTAAGTTTATCTGATTCTTTAGATAGTTTTTTAGAAAATTTTCCCAAAACTATTGCGATAGATTTTTCAGATGAAAAATTAGGTGAAATTGATAAAAATCATATATCTATATTGATTGGAGCAGAGGGAGGATTTTCTCAAGATGAAAGAGAGAAATTTAAAACTGTAAAAGGTTTAAAATCTCCCTACATCTTAAAAAGTCAAACAGCTGTTATTTCAGCAATTAGTCTAATCTAATTTGCTATTCAACTGTTACACTTTTTGCTAAATTTCTAGGCATATCAACATCATTTTTAAGGCGAATAGCAACTTCCATTGACAGAAGTTGAACTATAACCATCATCTCAAAAAATTCTAAGATTGAGTGATTGTAGCTATTTGTCTTAATAAAATCATCTGCTAATTCAAACTCTTTTGGACTAATCACACAAAGGGTTGAATCTCTTGCACTCAACTCTTCAATATTGCTTTTTGTCTTATCATATAAAATATTTTCAGGTAGAAGTGCGATTGTAAAAAGCTCAGGATCAGCTAAAGCTATCGGTCCATGTTTCATTTCACCTGCTGGATAGCCCTCGGAATGCAGATATGAGATCTCTTTCAGCTTTAAAGCTCCTTCAAGTGCTAAAGGGTAGAAAATATCTCTACCAATGAAAAAGAATCCATGTCCATGAAGATACCGTTTGCTTAATCTTTTTATTTTTTCATGTAATTTTGAGGTGACAATTAAAGAGTTGGGAATTTCTCTTAATGTATTTATCTCATATCTTAGTTTGTCAGATGAAATTTTCCCTCTAATTTGAGCTAGATATAGAGATAACATATTTAAAACAACCATTTGAGTAGCAAAAGCTTTTGTTGAAGCAACTCCTTTCTCAATTCCTGCTCGTGTAAGAATTGAAAAATCTGATAATCTCACAATTGAACTGTTATCTACATTACAAATTGCCAAAGTTTTTAATCCAGCTTTTTCTGCCATTTTTAAAGAGGCTAAAGTATCAGCAGTTTCTCCACTTTGACTTATTGAAATAAATAGAGTGTCTTTTGTTAAGAGAGGTTCTCTATATCGAAACTCACTTCCAAACTCTACGGACACTTTTATTTTTGCAACTCTCTCAAAAAGGTAACTTGAAGCTAAAGCTGTATGATAACTTGTACCACATGCACAAAGTTTAATCTCATTAATATTTTCAAACAAGCTAGAGTCGATCTCATCAAAATTAATTGAACTATCTAAAACCCGACCCATCAAAGTATCTGAAACAACTTGAGATTGTTCATAAATCTCTTTTTCCATAAAATATCGGTAACCATCTTTTTGAGCTAACTCTTTATTAGTAGGTAAAGTTGAATATTTTTTTTCAAAGATTTCACCATTTTCAGAAAATAGTGAAACACTATTGTCTTCAACAAACCCAAATTCTCCATCTTGCAAATATATCACTCTCTCAACACTTCCAATTAAAGGAGTGTCTGAAGATGAGAAAAATTGCTCACCATCTAAACTTGTTCCTAGAATTAGCGGACTTCCCTCTTTTGCAAAATATATTCGATGAGGTTCATCTTTCTTAATCAACAAAAGAGCATAAGCTCCATCAAGTTGAGAAATAGTTTTCTTAAAAGCTAAAAATGAATTTTCAGAATATTTTAGATTTTCCTCAAACAGATGAACTATCACTTCTGTATCTGTTTGACTCATAAAAGTGTAACCTTTTGAAATTAAACTATTTTTTAAATCCTGATAATTTTCTATTATTCCATTATGCACAATATGTGTAAATTCACCGCAGTGTGGGTGTGCATTGTTCTCCGTAGGCTTTCCGTGAGTTGCCCATCTTGTATGACCTATTCCAATTGAAAAATCTGTAATTGAAAAATTACTAATTTTTTCTAAAAGATTGTCTAATTTACCTACAGACTTAAACATTGTAAATTTATCTTCTTTAAGAATTGTAATTCCTGCAGAGTCATACCCCCTATATTCCAGCTCTTTTAAACCATTTAACAGAATATCTTTACTGCTATTTTTCCCTAAATACCCAACTATTCCACACATTTTAAACCTTAAACACTAATCTTATTTTACGGTTAAATTATACATTTTTAATCTCAAATATCTATTTGATAAATGAGTTTTCTATGATTAAGTTTTATTTAAGTTATTGACGATACAATTCCACCATCAAAAACGGATAGCCGGTTAAACGGTCGAAGCGATTGATTGTTATTTAAATATTAGAAATAGATTTTCTATTTCAACTGAATTATTG
>Ga0256826_1000033_pt1 | contig 59682 bp, 47 predicted proteins | sample CV79metaG_FD_185975 | JGI IMG/M metagenome (GOLD analysis project Ga0256826, IMG submission 185975) | Hydrothermal vent microbial communities from East Pacific Rise, Pacific Ocean - CV79 | ecosystem: Environmental > Aquatic > Marine > Hydrothermal vents | place: Pacific Ocean: East Pacific Rise...
TTATAATATTTTGAAACTTGCTTCATTTGAGAACCCATATTTAAAAGTAACATGTCAGCTACTACTAAAGCAGCCATTGCTTCACAAACAACAGTACCTCTAATCGCAACACATGGGTCATGTCTGCCCTTTAGAGAAAAATCAACTTCTTCATTTGCACTTGTAACAGTATGTTGTTCTTTAAATATAGATGGTGTTGGTTTAAAGTAAACATTCATAATGATATCTTCACCATTACTAATGCCACCTAAAATTCCACCTGCATGATTTGTTTCAAAACCATCTGAACGAATCTCATCATTGTTTTGTGAACCAAGAGCTTTCGCAGATAAAACTCCATCGCCAATCTCTACAGCTTTAACAGCATTTATCCCCATCATTGCATCTGCTAAAATAGCATCCATTTTATAATAAAGTGGTTGACCTAAACCAACAGGAGTACCTTTAATAAGTACGCGAGATACACCACCAACAGAATCATGATCATTTTTAGCTTTTAAAATAGCTTCTTTTTGTTCATCTTCTTTATTTTTATCAAGTGCATAAATAATACTATTTTTAGCATCTTCATAATTATAGTTTTCACTTCTTATGCCATCAACTTCACAAATACCACTTAAAACTTCTATGTCTAACTCTTTAAGCATTAGTTTTGCAATGGCACCTGCAGCAACTCTAGCTGCTGTTTCACGAGCGGAACTTCTCCCACCCCCACGATAATCTCTAAGACCATATTTATGAAAATATGTAAAATCAGCATGACCAGGGCGAAATACATCTTTAATATTTGAATAATCACGTGATTTTTGATTAGTATTGTAAATAATCATAGCTATAGGTGTTCCAGTACTTAAACCCTCAAAAGTACCTGAAAGTATTTCTACTTTATCAGCTTCTTTTCTTGCTGTTTCAAACTCACTTTTACCTGGTTTTCTTCTATCTAGTTCAGATTGTATAAATTCTTCATCAATCTGTAATCCTGCGGGAAGACCATCTAATATGCAACCAATTGCCTTCCCATGAGATTCCCCAAAAGTACTAAATTTTAACTTCATACCAAAATTGTTCACTTTTGTTCCTTTAGCATTTTTACAGCTACTTCTGCTGCAATTTGTTGAGCAATTTTTTTACTTTTTCCAATAGCTCTTGCATACTCTTTACCTTGTATAACTACAGCTACTTCAAACTCTTTTTTATGATCAGGTCCACGACTTGCTATTACATTATATTCAGGAGTCTCCCCAAATTGAGCTTGTGTTAACTCTTGAAGTGTTGTTTTGAAATCTTTAAATAAAGAGTCTAAAGATATATCTTCATGATTGCTTTCTATTAGTGAAATAGCAATCTCTTGAACTATCTGTAAACCAGACTCAAGGTAAATAGCACCAATAACCGCTTCAAAAGCATTAGATAAAAGGGAAGACTTCTCTCTCCCCCCATTATTTTCTTCAGCATTTGAAAGGTAAATATAAGCACCAAGGTCAATAGAGCGAGCTAGCTTATCAAAGCCAGTTTCATTTACTAACGACGCTCGTATTTTTGATAATTTTCCTTCATCTGAAGATGGAAATTTATTAAATAAATACTCTCCAACAATTAAGTCTAAAACAGCATCACCTAAAAATTCTAATCGCTCATTATCGTAGGGCTGTTTATAACTTTTATGTGTCAGCGCTTCGATAATGAGCTTTTCATTTTTAAACTTATATCCCAAAGTTTTTTCTAATAACTCTACTTTTTTATTCATTACAACAACTCTTTTCCCCATAAAACAGGGTGATTCTATAAAAAAATATTATAGCTAAATATGAATAATATTGCCATTAAGTCTTTTGATTGTGTTAAATATGATTTGGTGTAATTAAAATATTTTACTTTTTATTAATATCTTTAATTATTTGATTAACTGTTATTAATAATGCAATTATCTCATCATTACAGATGTCAAAAATAACAACTGCATCTAAATCAAAATAGTGGTGTGATAAAACATCTCTAATCCCTTTAATCTCTTTCCATTTTATATGGGGATATTGTGAGAGTAATTTTTTATCTGTTAGTTTGTCTATATTTTTTAAACTCTCTCCAACAGCGATAAGTTTCATACAAATACTATCAAGTTTTTCTTGTCCCTCTTCTGTATCACAAAAGTCATCAGCGTATTTTGCGAAAGAGCATCTTTTTTCAACTGTAATTAAAGCATCTTTTATTTGCTGAAGTGTATCAAGAACTAATTCTTTATCATACTGCATAGATACCATCTCGTAAAATTCTTTTTTTTAAGTAAGGGTTCATTTTTTCTCTTAATCTAACAATATCTACTTTTTGATGAAGGTCTTCTTCTATAAATTGTTTAATAGCTATCATATTTAAAAGTTTTGGTTGCATCTGTACAAAAATATCTATATCACTATCATTGGTTGCTTCATCCCTTGCATAGCTTCCAAAGATACCTATTTTTTCTACATTATATTTATTATGAAATTCTTGGAAGTGTTTACTAAGGTAATTTAATACATCAGATTTTGTCATAATAAATCTTCCTTTAATTTAAAGTTATGATATTATAGCATTTTCAAATTTAATAGCTTGTAATAATATTTTTTATAATCCTGATAAAATTTAATCTATTAACACTATACATGATACTTTTAAAATTATAAAATCTCTGAAAATAGCTATGAATCTGCATCTCATAATAGATTGTTATATAAATATATACGAATAAAAAATATTATTATGGTGGATTTGTGAGGAACCATGAATAACCTATTATAGGACTTAATAGCCTGTATTAAAATAACTATCCCCATATCTATCCCTAAAAAAGGGTGTGTGAAATATATTTTCTTTAGTTTTCGTTAAAGTAAAATTATTTATCTATCCACTTATAAATGTCAAGTATCGAAATTCTATCTTTATCGCTTTGGATAAAATATGTAATAGTATAACCTTTAAAAATCATATCTCTTACATCTTCATCATTATGATTTTTTGACTGTTTAAATTTATATGGAAAATTTACTAAGTTGTTTATTTTATTATCAAGTTGGCTTTTAAAGTTTAAAGCTCTATTTTTACTATCTTTTGAAATAAATAATAAAATAACTTTTAATGCAGTAGAATACTCTCTTCTTCTAACTATAACCATCTACAATGACTTTAAAAACTCATTCATATCTTTATCATATTCTTCTTGACTCAAAAGTACAGCTTTAGAATTTTTTACTTCTTCAACAGCCTGCGCAACTCTTCTTCTTGCTTCATCTTTTGAGATAGCTGGATAACCATCATCTAATGAGAGTTTAACAAATTTTACAAAATCACTCAGTAAACCTTGTGTATCATTTCCATATTCAGAAGATATGAATTTCTCTATTTCAGGGTTATTAATTTGTATTGTTTGCATTTAATAATATCCTTACTTTTCATTATTATATCATTATTTAGTTGCTAGGTATAAATCAAGTTTTATTAATCATTTCTAAAAAGAAAAGTTTTAGTTAAATTTATATAGTATTTAAAGGGAGAATATAGATTTATAATTGCATTAAGTTAGACTAATGAAGTGATTGAGTTTCGTGTTTTAGGTGGTTTGTAAGGGTTTATTGGATTATGTTAAATTGATACTTGGTGGAGCTGTGGAGAATCGAACTCCAGTCCGAAACCAAGCTACTTCCAACGTCTACATGCTTAGAGAAGTTGTTTAAATCTTATCTTGTTTCACACAACTTGCAAAGCTACACAAGACCAGCCTCGAGAGTTCTTACTATGCTGAGACAGACATAGTATATATCTACATAGGGGTTATACTTCGAGTCCTACTTATCTAGAGTCCATAGGTGAAGCAGCCCGCCGACTTAGTCGGGGTTAAAAACTTAAGCTACTGCTAAAGCTGGGCGATAATTTGTATTGTTTGCGTTTAAGCAATTGTGAGCCGTGTAACGGAGATGCTCAGTCCGACATGCAGTTAGAAGCTACTTGATCCCGTCGAAACCAGGTCAGCCCCAAATTTTATACAAATTTATGATGGGATTATATCAGATTATTTCTTTAGAAAAGTAGATATTTTTTCAGCTACTCCATATTTGTTTGAATCTTGTAAGATTACTTGAACTGCTTTTTTATTGTCTGTATTAAAAATAAGTGGTCCTATAAAGTTTACTACAGATTCTTCAATAGGTGTTTGAATAAGTACAATATTTAAAATAAGTATATTAGAATTTTTATCTATTTCAAGTATATTTTGTAAATTTTCTGGAATCTCAAAGTCATATTCTCTTAAAATAAAAGGATCAACAAGAGTAAAAGATATATGTTCATCAGTCACAGATTGCATTTTCATAAAAATATCATCAATCTTTTCTAAATTCACCTCTTGTATGCCATCAAAGCCTAAAAGTGGTACTTGTATATCAAATTTCATAAAAAACCTTTTGTCTATATTTTATAATTGTAACACTTTAAGCATAAAATGTACCTAGTTTAACTTCTATTATATAACTTTTGGATAAAATAACACCTTATTTATAATTAGGAATATTTTTGATGAAACTAAAAAACTATTTAATCGTAAGCGTGTTAGCAATTTTTGTATTATTTACAGGTTGTTCAAAAGAAGTTAATGAATATAATAAACCTGCAATGTATTGGTATGGTAAAATTGTAGAAGAGGTCTCTAATGGAGATTTAGAAGTCGCAGATGCTTATTATAGTTCTCTTCAAGGTGAGCATATTGGTTCACCATTGCTCCCTGAAGCTACCATGATTTTAGCTATTGCTCATATGTACTTTGAAGAGTATCTTTTAAGTGAGCATTTTTTAGATGAGTATATAAAGAGATATGCAACAGCAAATGAAAAAGAAGAAGCAGAATTTTTAAAAATTCGTGCAAAGTATATGGCACTTCCAAATCCCAGACGTGATCAAGCACTTATAAACGAAGCAATTGCATCTGCTGAAAAATTTAATCGTAATTATCCTAATTCAATGTATAAAGAAGTTGTAAATACAATGGTAACTAGACTTTATCTTGCTCAAGCAGTTTTAAATGAAACCATTGCCTCTTTATACGATAGAATTGATAAACCAAAAAGTGCAGAGTATTATAGAAGTATTAAGCCACAACCATGGATAAAATGGGCTGATATAGATAGAGCAAATACTTCTTGGTATAGAGAATGGTTTGAGGGTGATGGTACATCTTCATGGTATGAAGTTATGATACCAGACACAAAAAGTGTTGTTTCAAGAAACTCTATTAAAAGTGATGATGAAGAAAAAACGATTAAACAAGAGATTAATTCAAAAGAGAATAGCTCAAGTTGGTATAGTTCTTTAAACCCTTGGTCAGACTCTAAAGATGAAAAAATACCAAAAATAGAGAAAAAAGTACAAATACAAGAAGTTAAGCATAAAGAGCTAAAACAAGAAGTAAAAAACTTAGAACTTAAGCATGAAGAAGTTAAACACGAAGTAGTTAAAAAAGAAGTAAAACAAGTTGAAGAAACTTCTAGTTGGTATGATGCTATAAATCCTTGGTCAGATTCAAAAGAAGATATAAAAGCTAAAGAAATTGAACAAGATAAAGTTTTAAAAAGTGAAAAACTTAATGAAGATACTGCTCCTTGGTATGAAGCTGTTGACTTTTGGTCAGATAATCCAGCAGATGAAGATAGTAAAAAAGTAAAAATTATTAAAAAGGTTGAAAAACAAGATGTTAAAGAAACTTCTTGGTATGCAAAACCATTTACTGATGATGCTCAAACTAAAGAAGAACAATTATCAAATTTAAAAGATGTTACAGAATATGAAGATGATAAAGGTTCAAATTGGTATGACTTTATGAATCCATTTTCTTCTAATAATGAGGGTAAATAATTATGAAGTTAAGTGATTATGGTGATTTTCCTGCCGATATTCCAGTAATTGCAGAAGATGAACTTTTTTTATATCCATTTATGATAAGTCCACTTTTTTTAAGTGATGATAGTAACATATTAGCTGCAACGAAAGCTATTGAAGAGAGTTCATTAGTTATTGTATGTCCAACAAAGCCATCTCATGAGGGTGAAAGAAATTTTGAATCTTTATATGAGGCTGGAGTAGTTGGTTCAATTATGAGAAAGGTCTCTCTTCCTGATGGTCGAGTAAAGGTACTTTTTCAAGGTCTTGCTCGTGCAAAAACTTTTTCTAAAGTTCAGGAAGATCCATTGATTGCAAATGTTGATATCATAGAACCTACAAATGTTGATTCCTTAAAGATAGATGCTATATTAGAGATACTTCGTGAAAAAGTTCGTACATTATCAGGTGTAAGTAATTATTTTCCACCAGATTTACTTAGAACTATAGAAGAAAATCATGATCACAATCGTATTATTGATTTGATTTGCTCAACTGTAAAGTTAAAAAAAGAACAAGCCTATAATCTTTTTGTAGAGAATGATACAGAAAAAAGATTTTTTGATTTAATTGAATTTCTTATTGATGAAATTGAAGCAAATAAGTTGCAAAAAGAGATTCGTTCAAAAGTTCATACACATATAGAAAAAGTGAATAAAGAATACTTTTTAAAAGAACAGCTAAAACAAATTCAAAAAGAGCTTGGAAGTGATACTTCAAGAGATGAAGAAATTGAAGAATATAAAAAGAAATTAGCACTAAAAAAAGATAAAATGGGAGAAGATGCTTACAAAGAAGTAAATAAGCAGATTGAACGTTTTTCTCGTATGCATCCAGATTCTTCAGATGCGTCAATGACACAAACTTATCTTGATTGGGTACTAGAAATTCCTTTTGGAAGTTTGAGTAAAAAAGCATTGAAAATTTCTGATGTTGAAAATCAGTTGGATAAAGATCATTTTTCTTTAGAAAAACCAAAAGAACGTATAACAGAGTTTTTTGCTGTTAAAGAACTTATGGAACTTCGTGGCATAAGAGAAGATTCTTCAGCTGGAGCAATCCTTTGTTTTTCAGGCCCTCCTGGAGTTGGTAAAACTTCATTAGCAAATTCTATTGCAAAAGCATTAAAAAGACCACTTGTTCGTATTGCTCTTGGTGGACTTGAAGATGTAAATGAACTTCGTGGACATCGTCGTACTTATGTTGGTGCAATGCCTGGACGTATTACTCAGGGTTTAATAGATGCTAAAAAAATGAATCCTGTTGTTGTTCTTGATGAGATAGACAAAGTGGCAAAAAGTGGGCGTGGTGATCCAACTTCTGCACTTTTAGAGATACTAGATCCTGAGCAAAATAAAGAGTTCCGTGATTATTATTTGAATTTTGATATAGATTTAACCAAAGTTATTTTTATAGCTACAGCAAATGATGTGGGTCAAATACCAGCACCACTTAGAGATAGAATGGAATTTATAAGTATAAGCTCATATACTCCACAAGAAAAATTTGAGATAGCATCAAGATACTTAATTCCTCAAGAGCTGAAAAAACATGGTTTAAAGAAAAGTGAAGTGAATATTTCAAAACCAGCTATTAAAGAACTTATTCATAGTTATACTCGTGAAGCTGGTGTAAGAAACCTTCGTCGTCGTTTAGCTAATATGGCAAGAAAAGTAGCACGAGAAATTTTAGAGAATCCTCAAACTTCAAAAATTTCACTTAGTTTGAAAAATTTAAAAGATTATTTTGACAAAACAGTATTTGAGATAGAAAAAACAAATAAAATTCCTATAGTTGGTGTTGTTAATGGCTTAGCATGGACTGCTGTTGGTGGGGATGTTCTTAAAATAGAGTCTATTCGTATTAAAGGTAAGGGTAACATGGCTCTTACAGGTTCTTTAGGTGATGTCATGAAAGAATCTGCTCAAATAGCATATAGTGTAGTAAAAACTTTAATAGATACTAAAAAAATTAAAATATCTTCTAAAGATATACCTCTTTCATCTAAGGAGAAAGAGGAAAAACTAAAAGTTGATGCTAGTGAAATATATAAGCGTTATGATTTACATATTCATGTTCCAGATGGAGCTACTCCAAAAGATGGACCAAGTGCAGGAATAGCAATGGTTTGTGTTATTGCTTCAATTCTTAGTTCAAGAAAGATTCGTTCTGAAATTGCTATGACTGGGGAAGTTTCGCTATCAGGTGATGTACTACCAATTGGTGGATTAAAAGAGAAACTTATAGCTGCTCATAAAGCTGGAATGACTAAGGTGCTAATACCTCAGAAAAATTATGAAAGAGATATTGAAGATATACCATTAGAAGTAAGAGAATCTTTAGATATACTGGGAGTCACTAGAATAGAAGAAGTTTTAAAACAAATATTTGTATAAAACTTCGATCTATTTTAAACTAAAATAGATTCTATTTTGTTCGTTAGTTCAGCACTTCTAATAGGTTTCATTAAAAAACCATTTGCACCAAGTTCAAGAGCTTCACTTTTTTTTGTTTCATCAGTTGTCAATACAATAATTGGGACTTGTTCTATGTTATCATCAGAACGAACAACTTTAAGCATCTCTAAACCATTCATAATAGGCATTATAATATCTAAAAGAATAAGATTAATATCAGTCCTAGCTTTTATTTGACTGATTGCATCAGCCCCATTTTTTGCTTCGATAACTTCTTTTACATCAGTATTTTTCATAAGCATAGATTTTAATAACTTTAAGTTTATTAAATCATCATCAACTGCTAATACTATTAATTCTTTTGACATATTTTACCTTTTTAAAGTTTTGCAAATAAAGATTTTAATAACTCTTTATTTACTGAATTTTTTATTATTTCATCAACATGTTGTTCATGTGCTGAAGTATTTTTTTCTAATGTATCATCGATAAGGATTATTTTTGTATCAAGATTATTTTCATCACTTATTTTTCTTATAAAAGACGTACATTCTTGTATGTTTAAGTCTGCATATTCTTTGTCAAACATAACAATATGATAAGAATTATTTTTAAGTGAAGTGTGAAAATTATCTATAGAAGATGCAATTTCATAAGTTAACCCATCAATACTATCTAGAATTTTAGCATATAATTTACCCTCAAAAGAACTTTTTTTAGCAAGTAAAATATCTGCTGTATAAGGTTTTGTACTTGTTAGCGTAGTTTCTTTAGGTTTAGTAATCTCTATCGCTTCAGTATTTTCAACTATATGCTCAGATAAAAATTGATTAAGTAGGTGAATGATTTCACTACGAACAAGAGGTTTTGTTGTATATTCATCAAGACCAGCAGATAAGAATCTTTCTCTATCCCCTTTTAGTGCATTTGCAGTAAGTGCAACTATTGGGATATGTGCTTGTTCATAATCTTTTTCCCATTCAAGTATCTCTTGTGTAGCTTCAACTCCATCAAGAAAAGGCATTTGAATATCCATAAAAATCATATCAAATTTATTGTCTTTTCTTTTTTGAAAAGCTTCAAGACCATTATTTGCTATCGTTATAGTTAGCCCTAAATCTTCCAATGTTCTTTGGATTAGTTTTTGATTAATAATATTATCTTCAGCGATTAATACATTAGCTACAAATTTTGATGTAGAAGAATTAAACTTCTTAAAAGGCTTCTTTTTAGGTGTATGTAAATGGTTTGAATGTTGTGAAATATTTTCTAAAGTATGTTTTATTTTAGAAAAGTGTAGAGGCTCATAAAGAATTTTAAAAATATTGAAATGTTGCATTTCAAGTTTTCTCATGAGATTTGATTTAGTAAGAACAATAAGTTCTTGAGAAAGTTTTGATATTTCTTCAAGTGAATCATTGTCTATATAGTCATAGTCAACTATAATTAAATTATAATTTGTATCTTTTTGTAAAGATGATATTTCAGATGAATTTTTAAATGTTGTATATTTTACACCCAAATAATCAAGATATTCTCTTAAATATGTGTCTTGTTGTTTTATTTTTAATGAATCACTTAAGATAAGTGTGTTTAAAGATGCAAATGTATTTTGTGAACTCTCATGAGCGATATCTACATTTTCAAGTTCAATTGTGAAGAAAAATGTAGTACCTTCAGCTGGTGCGCTTGTTAAATCAAGTGTCCCACCCATAAGATTAATGAAGCTACTAGATATCGTAAGACCTAGACCTGTTCCCCCATACTTACGAGTAATTGATGTATCAGCTTGTGAAAATGCTTCAAAGATTTTTGTTTTTTGTTCACTAGAAACACCAATACCGCTATCTTCTACTTCAAATTTAATTGTAGTTTTTCCATCTGTTTGAGATGCCATTTTTCTAATATTTACATTTATTGAGCCAGCATTATTTGTAAATTTAACAGCATTTGAAAGAAGATTTATAAGAACTTCTTTAATTTTAGTAGGGTCACCTTTTAATGGTGCTTCAAGTTGAGGATCTATAAAACAACCTAGATTAATATGCTTTTCTGCTGCACGAACGGCATAAACTTCAATCGCAGATTCAAATTCAATAACAGGATTAAAAGCAATATTTTCAATTTCAAGTTTATTAGATTCAATTTTAGAAAGGTCAAGAATATTATTGATAATTTCAAGTAAATTTTCTGATGATTTTTCAATAATATCAACAAACTCACTTTGCTCTTCTTCAAGACCAGAATCTTTAAGAAGTTCCGTAAAACCAACAATACCATTTAGAGGTGTACGAATCTCATGTGACATATTTGCTAAAAACATTGATTTTGCTTCACTTGCTTCTTGAGCTGAAAGCTTATCTTGTTTTGTTTGTTCAATAATTTGTTCTAGTAATTCATAAGCTTGGTTCGTTCCCTCTGCTGTATGAAGATCTATTTTTTTACCTTTAGACTCAGTATCTTGTGCAACTTTTTTAAGTACAGCTTCAAGATTTTTAATATTATTTGCAATTTCATTAGAAAGTAAATAACCTAAAACAGCAAGTAAAATAGCAATAACCCAAACAGTAAAAGTAATAATAAGTACTTGTAAAGAATTTTCTTTTACTTTTTGTGCCTTAATATCCATCTCTTTAAGTAAGATTTTTTCAGCTTTTGAGATAATATTGATTTTTTCAGAAAGCATAGTGAACCAAACACCAGAACTTATGTCATATTCACCAGAATTAGATACACTAATAATAGCTGTTCTTTCTGTATTTATATCTTCAAATAATTCTTGTGATTCTTCATTTTTAAATAAATCATCAAATTTTAAGATTATATCATCATCATTTATTCTTTCATATTCAAGAGTATCGGCTTTTCCGATGATAGAAATCCATCTATTTAAATCATCCTCTGTCAGTTGTGTCGAACGAGAAATTACATAAGATATATAACCACGTTCAACACCAGATGCCTCTTTAGAGTTAACCATAGATATATAAAGAGAATAAAGCTCTAATATTTCTTGATCAACTTTATTTTTAGTAATTTGTTGAAGTTGTTTTATTAACTTTATTTGTGCAGTACTATAGATATCTATAAACATCTCATTAAATTCTATCTTACTTTCATCAACTAATGGTCTGGCAGCTTTTATTTTTGCATAGAGATTAGATACTATTTCTATATTATTATTTTGTTGAGTATTGGCACTATCTTTATCTTTAGTATATGAAAGGTATTGACTTACTTTTGTATCAACAATAGCACGCTGTTTTGAAAGAGATTTTAATATATTTCCCTCTTTATTACCCAAGTACATTGCACTCATCCCACGCTCACGGGCAACATTACCAATTATTTCATTTAGGTATTCATTTTGCGTTAATTTATTTTTTAATACTTCAGATGCTTTATATACTCTAAAAGAGTCATAAACATAATAACTTGCTATTGAAAAAAGAATAACAATTGGTACAAGCGATATTAATCTGAGTCTATTTTTTAATCCAAATTGCATATCTTAATCCTCATGAGTAGCTAATTGATTTAGTTTAGATAAAACAATATTTATTAGCTTCTTAATATTTTCAATATTATCTGTTTCTATGATTTCTTTTAACTCTTTTATAATATTATTAATACGCATATTTTCACTCATGCCTTTTAATTTGTGAGATAAATTTTTACATATAACCAAGTCATTATTTTCAGCTGATTGCATTATTGTATCAGCTAGTTCTTTACTTTCAATTATATAATCACTAAACAATTCATTGAAACTATCTATATCTAAGCCAATGTCATTTGCTATTGCTTTTTTATTATAAGAGAAAGTTTCTGTTGGTATTTTTTCTGCTTTAGGAGTCGATTGTATCTCTATGTCTTTATCAAGATTATCTAATATTGTTAAATCTTCATCTTCAGTTTGTGAAGTATCTTCTTGAAGATTTAAAAAATCATCATCTGCTAATTCTACACGATTTATATTTTTTGGAACGTCTGAATCAACAATAGCAGGATTGTCATCTTTAAAAGATAAAATAAAATCATCATCTTTGTTATCTGTATCTTCTTGTTTTTTTGGTGTAGCTATTTTACCTGAGAGCTTATCTATCATAATATAGAATCTATCTAGATTTGTTTTTATCTCATTATTATCTTGGGAAGTGTTAATAATGCTAAGTGCATTTAAAGCATCTTCTATCCTTAAATTAGCAGCCACACCCTTTAGTTTATGTGATTGTACTTTTAGATTATCAATATCAGTTGTTTGCATTGAAGTATAAAGTTCAGTTTTAAAACTATGTGCTTGAGATATGAAATCTTGTATAAATTCTTCTATTAAATCTATTGGTAAACCAAGCTCTTCAGATGCCACTTTTGGGTCATAAACATATGTTTTAAATTCTTCATTTTCTATAATCTCTTCTTGTTCTATAACTTGAGGTTGTGTAAAAGTTTCAGGTTCTTTTTTTGGAGTAGCTTGTACTTCTAGCTCTATATCTAGTGGTGCATCATCAGCTGTTAAATCTTCGATTTTTATTTCTGGAGTTTCATAAACATCTTCAATAATCTGAGTTTTTTTAGGAGCTTCATAAGGATCAAAACTAACTTTTTCTTCTAATTTATAAGAATCTTTATCATGAACAATAGAACCAGCTGCTGTGAGTAGCTCTGTATTCCCAGTTGCTGTTTGTGGAGCAGTTCTTTCATTTAAATCTTGTATTAATTCTTCGCTTTGAGATGCTAAAAGAGTTTTTACATTGTTGAGAGATACGCTGTAGGCTGCTTCTGTAGGGTTGTCAATAAGATATATTTGACCAATTGAAAGTACAGCAGAATAGTTTTGATTTTTAATATGTATAATTACTTTTGCTTCAGCTCCATCCCCATTTAAAATATAATCTATCCAATGGACATGTTTAAAATTATGAATACAGCCTGGTGTTTTTACAAATAAGTCTGCAAAATCTGCTGATTGATTACGAAGCTCTGCAAGGTTTTTTAATGAAAAAATTGATAAATCACTTTCATCAATTCCTAGGAACTCTTTTTTATAATTATAGATTAACATATATGCCCTTTAAGCTGTTTTGAGAATATTTTTTTTATTCTCTAAGATATTTTTTTGACTAGCTGGTTTAGAAACAGATATGTAACCAGTAATCTCATCTTTATCATTAATAATTGGGGCAATTTCCATACTAACCCAATAAAATTTACCATCTTTACGCAAGTTTTTTATCATTCCATTCCAAACTTGTCCATTAGATAATGCTGAATGCATCTTATCAAATATTTCTTGTTTAACATCTGGGTGTTTTAATATATTGTGATTTGTATCGATGAGTTCATTAACTAAATATCCAGAAATCTCACTAAATTTTCTATTTGCAAAAGTAATTACACCATCTAAATCAGTCTGACTTATGGCAACTCTTCCTTCATAAATATACTCTTCATTAAGCGGTGTAACTTTATGCATAAAAAAACCTTTATATATACAATATAATTAATTTCAATAATATATCATTAATAGTGTAAAAAAAAACTTATTTATAAATGTTTTTAATAATTTGTGCATCTTTTGCGTTTAAAACAGTAGTTATTTCTTCTAAGGATATTTTTTTCAATTCACTAAATGTAGTAAAATGATTTAAAAGTTTTATAATTTTAGCTTGAGATATACCTTTTAATGTGAGAAGCTGACTTTCATTATCCATTTTAAGTTTTGTTTTTTTATGAAAGGTAATAGCACAGCGATGAGCTTCATCTCTTAAATTTTGAGTCCATTGAAGTCGTTTATCACTATTTTTTAATCTATAAATATTAGTTTTTGTATATAAAATATCATTAGCTTTACCTTTTGCACGATGAGTTTTAGCATCTATCTTTTCTTTACTTATTGCTATTACATCTAAATATATTCCATTAGACTTTAAAATTTCAAGAGCTAATTTTAGTAGAGTTGCTCCACCATCAATTACCCATAAATCAGGTGGTGAACTTTTTGAAAAACTCTCAACTCTACGTGTTAATGTCTCACGCATTTGAGCATACTCATCTTTAGCATTTAGATGATAAACTCTATAAGATTGTTTGTCAAATTGCATATTTTCATAAACAGCCATCGCCCCAACTGTCGCCACTCCAGAGATATGTGAATTGTCAAACACTTCAACACGATTTGGTAATCTTTGAAGCTCTAAAAGTTCTTGTAAATCATTTAAAAGAGCGTAGTTATTTGTAGATTTATCTTTTTTAAGTAACTCTTTAGCATTTATGAGTGCTAAGTCAATAAGATGTTTTTTATCACCTCTTAATGGTACTTTAATAGATGCTTTTTTTTCAAAAATTTTACTTAAATGTTCTTGTAATATTTTTATATCTTCAAACTCATGAGCGATTAAAATAGGTGCAATGATTGGTGGTTTTTCATCTTTATAAAATTCTAGCAATACTCTTTGGTAAAGTTCATTTATATCAAAACCTTCATTAAGATGTATATACTCATGAGAGGATGAGATTATTTTACCATTTCGCATAAAAATTCTAACAACAACTGCTCTTTTTTGAGAATGACTAATAACAAAAATATCGTAGTTGTCATTATTTGCAAAATCTATTTCACTTTTTATTTCAGAACGAGATATCCTTTCACATCTATCTCTGAGTTCGCTAGCTTCTTCAAAACGAAGTTCCTCTGCATAGAAGGTCATCTTATCTTCTAGTTTATTCAAAAGTAATTTTTTATTTTCTATGAGATTTTTAGCTAATTCTACCTCTTGTTTGTAGACTTTTTCTGAAATATTAATTTCACAAGGAGCAAGACATTTTTTTATTTGATGATAAAGACATTTCTTTTTATTTTTAAGTGAACCTTTTTTTTGCACAAGCTTACAAAGCTCATAAACAGAATCTAAAATATCTCTAGCACCAATAGAGTAAGGTCCATAGTACTTTATATTTTTTGATTTCAGTACTTTTCTTGTAATTTCAAATCTTGGATATTTTAAGGAATTATCTATATAAATATAAGGATAAGTTTTATCATCACGAAGTAAAATATTGTATTTTGGATTTAGTTGTTTTATGAGTGAATTTTCTAAAATAAGTGCATCATGTTCACTATTTACAACTATATAGTTTAAAGATACGGCTTGATTTATCATTTTTGTAATTCTAAGTGAAAGTTTGTTGTTAGCTTTTAACTCTGGTGTAAAATTGAAATAACTTTTCACACGATTTGATAGATTTTTAGCTTTTCCAACATATAAAAGGTTCTCATTTTTATCAAAATACTGATAAATTCCAGCAGATGATGGGAGTTGTTTTATAGTTTGTTCAAGAGTCATTGTTATCCATATTTTTTTTGCTTTTGATAATATTTTGTATTTGAGTAGCTAAATTATTTAATTTTTCATCTTTTATTTCTACTTTTAGACTACCACTAGCTCTTTCAGTATAAGTAAATATAATTTTTTTATGATCTAAAACTATATTTTTTCTAGGGCTATGTGTTACAAAAGCTTTAATATCATCAAATAAATTTACATCACATTCCTTACATTCATCAGGTGTATGAAAATTTAAAGCAGATTTAATGCTATCTATATTATTATCAAACTCTTGTTTACCAACAGGGTGATTAAATACAAAAAAAAGAGTTTTGTTTTTGATATATGCAAAGTTTATCATTTTCCTAACAGGTGGTGTAAACATAGACTGCACTATATCAATACACTTATAATAAGAAAGTTTAGAAAATTGAGGCCTACTTTGAATAGAATTAATAATTTGACTAGCATTTTTCATTTGACAATTATAGCAATGTTTTTGTTAAGTTTAAGTGCTTGTGGATATAAAGCCGACCCGTACTATGAAGAAAAAGTACCAACTAACGATAAAAATGTAAAATTTATTATAAAAAATGATAAAAAAGAAAGTATCAACGCCAATTAATGAAATATGATGTAATAATTATAGGTGCTGGTGTTGCTGGACTTTATGCAGCCATGCATCTTCCAAAAGATAAAAAAGTTTTAATTATCAATAAAAGAGAGACTTTTAAATGTAATACTTTTTATGCTCAAGGTGGTATAGCTCTGGCTCGTGATGAGAGTGATATCTCTCTTCATGTAAAAGATACACTTGAAGCAGGCGCTGGTCTTTGTGATGAAGATGCAGTTAATTCAATGAGTAAAAATTCTCGTACAGCTATTGATGATTTAATAGAGCGAGGATTTATTTTTGATAGCGATGATGATGGAAATCTCCTTTACACAAAAGAAGCAGCCCACTCAACAGAACGCATACTTCATGCAGGGGGTGATGCTACAGGTAGATATTTGCACTATTTTTTACTATCTAAAAATCCACATCCAATGTTAGGAAATGCTAGAGTAGTTGACCTTCTTATAAAAGATAAAGAGTGTTATGGGGTAACTGTACTTGATCATAGAGAGAGTAGAAATATTTACGCAAAAGATGTCATAATCGCCAGTGGTGGAGTTGGTTCACTTTATGAGTATCATACAAATGCACCTTGTATATCTGCAGATATGCAGGGGCTTTGCATAGAAAAAGATATAGAATTAGAAAATATGGAAATGATGCAGTTCCATCCAACTGTATTTGTAAACTCAGAGTATGCACAAAAGCTACTTTTGACTGAAGCTCTTAGGGGTGAGGGTGCTACAATTGAAGATGAAAATGGAGTGAGATTTTTATTTGATTATGATGAACGTGGGGAGTTAGCCTCTCGTGATATTGTAAGTAAATCAATTTATGATTATTCAAAAAAGACAGGTTTAAAAGTATATCTTTCATGTAAAAATTTTGAATATCATTATTTTACAAAGCGTTTTCCAAATATATTTAAAAATCTTCAAAATTTAGGATTTGATGTACCTAGCCAAAGGGTACCAATATCACCTGCTTTTCATTATGCAATAGGTGGGATTAAGAGTGATTTAAATGGAAAAATTAAAAATATAAAAGGTTTGTATGCTGTTGGTGAGGTGGCTTCCACAAAAGTTCATGGAGCAAATCGTTTAGCATCTAACTCATTGTTAGAGGGTTTAGTTTTTGCGAAAAAGGCTGCTTTAAGTATTTTAAAAGATGATAGAAAAGAAAATAATATAGAATTTTATATAACAAAAGATACTATGAGTTTAAAAGAAGATAAACTAAAAAAGAATTTACTTAGAAAAATAATGTGGGAAAATGTATCAATTCTTAGGACAAAAAGAGGATTAAATGATGCTTTAGAGCAAATTAATGCTCTTTTAAATGAAAATATTGGTAGACTATTAAAATTTCGTTTACTTACAGCAAAAGAGATAGTGCAATCTGCTCTTTTGAGAGATAAGTCAATTGGCGTACATACGATAAAAGAGGAGTTATAATGGAACATGGTTCATTAGCTGAGGGAGTAACACAAGCAGTTGCTCATGCAAGTACAGATATAAATCTTGCAACAACATGGGTTGGATGGTTAAGTTTAGCAATATTTGTAATAGCATATTATTTTATCGCAACAGAAGATAAATATGAAGTAAATAAAGCAAAACCAGCTTTGTTCGCTGGTACTTTTATGTTTATGCTTATAGGTATTTACTATGCAATAAATGGTTTAAATCCAGACCATCTTCATGAGGAGTTAGAACATCTAATTCTTGAAATTGCAGAAATTTTCTTTTTCCTATTAGTGGCTATGACATATATTGAGACACTAATAGAGCGTGGTGTTTTTGATTTAATGAAGTATAAACTTGTTTCAAAGGGTTATACTTATAAGAAATTATTTTGGCTTACTGGTCTTTTAGCATTTTTCATCTCTCCTGTAGCAGACAACCTTACTACAGCACTTATCCTATCAACTGTTCTTTATACAATAGATAAGAAAAATCTTGCATTCTTGGTACCTGGTGCTATCAACATTGTTGTAGCAGCAAATGCTGGTGGGGCATGGTCACCATTTGGGGATATTACAACACTTATGGCTTGGACAGCAGGTAAAGGTGAGTTTATAGACTTTTTATTTTTATTTCCAGCTTCTGTACTTGGTTGGTTAGTTACAGCATTTTTACTTTCTATGTCTGTTCCATCAGGTCAACCACCTTTTGATGCAGAGTCTGAAGAAAAACCAAAAGTTTTAGATGGTGGAATGGGTGTGGCATATCTTGGTGTAGCTACGATAGTGATGGCTGTTTTAGGTCATCAATTTTTCCATTTTCCAGCGATGTGGGGTATGATGTTTGGTATGGCTATCCTTAAACTTTATGCAATTCATCTTCATAAATCTGGTCAAAATGGTTTTAATATCTATATAAATATGCAAAAAGTTGAAAATGATACTCTTCTTTTCTTCTTTGGTATTTTATCTGCTGTTGGTGCTTTACACTTTTTAGGTTTCTTACATTACATACATAATGTTTATGAAACAGCTGGTCCAACTGTTACTAATATTGGTGTTGGTTTTCTTTCTGCTATTGTTGATAATGTACCAGTTATGAGTGCCATCTTAAAATCATCTCCAGATATGGACTTAGCTCAATGGATGTTAGTTACAATGACAGCTGGTGTTGGTGGAAGTTTAATCTCTTTTGGTTCAGCAGCTGGTGTTGGAGTAATGGGTAGATTACATGGTATATATACATTTAGTTCACATATGAAACATGCTTGGACCATTTTAGTTGGTTATATTGTTTCTGTATCTATATGGTATTTTCAATTTGAAATTTTAGGGCTTTATTAAAATTTCTTTAACTAACTCTCTTCAAATTTCATGTAAGAGAGTTTAGTCGTATTTAAAATATAGCTATTTTTATAAATCAAATCTTAATAAATTTTATTGTATCCTTTCATTATTAATTAATCCTCTTTTTTAAAGGCATTTATATGACAAATGTTAGCATTATAGTACTAGATTTTGGTTCTCAATACACTCAACTTATAGCTCGTCGTCTTCGTGAAGATAAAATTTACTGTGAGATTTTACCTTATCATACTTCTGTAGAAGATATTAAGGCAAAAAATCCTAAAGGTGTTATTCTCTCAGGTGGTCCATCTTCTGTTTATAATGAAGATGCATATGAAGTTGACCAAGGTGTTTATGCTATGGGTATTCCAGTTCTAGGAATATGTTATGGTATGCAAAGAATAGCAGTTGATTTTGGTGGAAGTGTTGTTCGCTCAAGTCATCATGAATATGGAAAAGCAGAGTTAAAACTTGAAACTGCTTCACCACTTTTAGCTGATTGTGATGATGATAGAATTGTTTGGATGAGTCATTCTGATAAAGTAGACAAATTACCAGATGGTTTCGCACCAATAGCAACTTCAGCAAACTCTCCTTATGCAGCTATTGCAAATGAAGAAAAACGTGTTTATGCAATGCAGTTTCACCCAGAAGTTCAGCACTCTGAAGAGGGTTACCTAATGCTAAGAAACTTTGCAAAAAATATTTGTGGAGTAACTCAGAAATGGAAAATGGAACACTTCTTAAAGCAACAAATTGAGTCTATTCGTGAACAAGTTGGTGATGGAAAAGTTCTTTGTGGTTTATCTGGCGGAGTTGATAGCTCAGTTGTAGCGGCTATGCTTTATGAAGCAATAGGTGATCAACTTATTCCTGTATTTGTAGATAATGGACTTTTAAGAAAAGGTGAGCGTGAACAAGTTGAAGAAGTTTTCAAAATTAACTTAAAGACGCCACTTATTACTGTTGACGCAGTTGATAACTTTTTAGGTAAACTTGAAGGTATTTCTGACCCTGAACAAAAGCGTAAAATCATTGGTCATACTTTTATAGAAGAGTTCGAGAAAGAGGCTAAAAAGCATGATGGGATTAAGTTCTTAGCTCAAGGTACACTATACCCTGATGTTATCGAGTCAATAAGTGTAAATGGTCCATCTGAAGTTATTAAATCACATCATAATGTTGGTGGACTTCCTGATTGGATGGATTTTAAACTTATTGAACCTTTAAGAGAACTGTTTAAAGATGAGGTTCGTAAAATTGGACTTGAACTTGGATTACCATCAGATATGATTAATCGTCATCCATTCCCTGGGCCTGGTTTAGCAATTAGAATTATGGGTGATGTTAATGTTCCTGATTTAACAATTTTACGTGAAGCTGATGTTATCCTACTTGACGAGTTAAAAGCTAGTGGATACTACGCAAAAACTTGGCAAGCATTTGCAGTTTTACTAAATGTAAAATCAGTTGGCGTAATGGGTGATAACCGTACTTATGATAATACAGTTTGTGTAAGAGTTGTTGAAGCAGTTGATGGAATGACTGCAACTTTTGCTCATCTTCCACATGATTTACTAGAGAGAATTTCTCGTCGTATCATTAATGAAGTAGATGGTATTAATCGTGTAGTTTACGATATTTCAAGTAAGCCACCAGCAACAATTGAGTGGGAATAAGCTAAAGCTTATTTCTCATGAATAAAATTTATCTTTTCTCAGCTACACCAAACCCCAAAGCTATACAGGTAAATACACTTGATTTTGACTTTTTTCAACCTAAAATTGATTTCTCAAATTATGATTACTTGGTATTAACATCAAAAAAAGCAGTAGATGCACTTGGATTTTACAAAAAAGAAGATTATCTAAATATTCCAGCACTTTGTATCTCAAAATTTACAAAAGAGTATTATGAAAGTTTTGGTGGTAAAATTTTAGATGTTGGAGATGGAATAGGGTCAAATTTACAAACTATTATAAATACTTACTCAAAAGAGAAAAAGTGGTTATATTTACGAGCAAAAGAGATAGCTGGAACTGGTTTGAATATAGATGAAGCTATCGTTTATGCAAGTAGATGCTCTGATGAGATTTTAAACTTTAAGCTTGATGATAAAGATGCTACTTTAATTTTTACATCACCATCATCTGTTAGATGCTTTTTAAAAAATAACTATCTTCATGAGAAGCAAAAAATTATAGTTATTGGAACGACTACAGCTAAGGCTTTGCCAACAAAAACTAACTATAAGATATCGGATAAAACCTCCATAAATAGCTGTTTAGAAATTGCCTTAAAATTTTAAAAAAAACTAAGTTTCATAAGAGTATAATGGTTTATATAGTCTGAGTGGTTCGATATATCGCACTAATGAGGGTTCTACATTTTCAATTCGTGAACTAGTAGGCTTTTTGTGTGTCGGTATTATCGTTTGAGATATGTTAACTCTGTCGAGATTTTACCGCCGTTATTAGAGTCTCTCTTCACCCAAATTCGGCTTTTAGAACCAAGCCAAGGCGAGACGGCTACTCGGGCTATTAAGATAATATATCTTTTACCGTATTTGATATTATTTTTGATGATATATTTTTAGATAATACTTTATTTATTTTGTATGGTAATGATTTTGCTTTATTCCCAAGTAAAATGATTTCAGGTTTTTGAAAAATACTTTTTTTATAGGCTTGTAAAAATCTATCAGCTGGCATATTTTTTAAAATATCTTCTATAATTAAAATTTTAATGTTATGAGTTTTTGCCCATTTTAAAGCTTCTTTTTCATCTACAAATGATTTTATTTCAACTTCTTTATTAAACTTTTTAATAATCATACTATGTTCAATCGCATCTTGTGTTGATGAAACTATGACTAAAACATACTCTTTATTTATAGCTTGAAGATAGTGAAGTAACTCTATAAGCTTTTTACTATCTTCGTTAGCTTTATCTTTATCTAGTGAATCAATATAATATTTAAGATATGTTTGTGTATTTAGATTGTCTTTTATTGGAGAGTCTTCAAAGTGTGCTTTAATAAGTTTAGAACCCTTAGCTTCTTGCCATAGTTTAAAATCAAAAATATAGGCTTGAGCATTTAGTATGAAAATTAAATCTTTTTTATAAACAATAGCTTTTTGCTTAAAAATATCATTAAATTCTGATTTATAAGTTTCTTCAAATTCATGAGCAATATTTAGGTCATGTTTTCTTCTCTCATCTATTTCAGCCATCATGTGAATAGTATCTGCATAAGCTCCATTGAGAGATTTAATCTCATTTCTTAATGTTAAATTTTTTGAATCATCCGTATTGTCTTTAAATCTTTTTTTCTTTACTTTTAGTAAAATACTGAGATTCTCCTCAGTTGTTCTTAGTCTATTTAGTTTACTGATGATAAATTCTATATCACTTTTCACACGCTTATATTTTGTTTGTAAAGTTAAAAAAACTTCACTGTAAGCATACTGAGGGTAATCCGTTTTTTCACTAAAATCATTATATAAGTCACTCATTTCAATTAAGTCATCTTGTAGAGATTTAACTGTAGGTGTAATGATATTTAGATCAATATCAGTTAAATTATTAAAGGTTGTTTGTAAAAATCTATGAATTAGTACATAATCCAAAGAACCTGGAATTTTTTTATAAGAATTTCTCTTATCAATATTTTCTTTTATATAATTAAAATAGTTTGATATCGAGTCTGTTACATTTAGTGATAAAGATATTTTATTTAGTTTTGGACCGATTAAATAGTTTTCAGGCTCTGCTTCTTCTTCTGTTTTAGTAAAATCTTCTTTTATTTCATTTTTTACGGCAATTTTATTTTCTATAATATCGTTAGCAATGATATTTAGGGCGGTTTCATCTTTTAGTAGGAAAATAACATTCATTCCTAAAGAGGGCTTATTTTCAATGTCATCCCAGTCTTTAATGATGAAATTATAACTTTTATTTTTTGGTGTTTCTATGACACCAGTTCCCTTTCTTTTGTTAAATAAAATTATTTTACCATTCGTAATCATATTGCAATTATATCAGAAGTATTAATATTTAAAGTACTATATGATATAATTTATGAAATTTAATAACTATTAGAAAAATATTTATGGAGTATAGATGAAAATATTAATATTAGGTAGCGGAGGAAGAGAGTACTCAATAGCTCTTGCAATCTCAAATGAAGATGAACAACATGAACTATTTTTTCAACCAGGTAATGGTGCAACAAGTGATTTAGGTACTAATCTTAATATTAAAGACTATAATCAATTAGCAGATTTTGTTGAACAAAATAATATTGAACTTACAATAGTTGGTCCTGAAGCACCGCTAGTTGATGGAGTTGTAGATATTTTTAAGGCTCGTAATTTAACAATTTTTGGACCAAGTAAAGAAGCTGCTCAGTTAGAGGGTTCAAAAGTTTACATGAAGAACTTTTTAGCAAAGTATAATATTCCAACTGCTCGTTATATTGAAACTTCATCAATAGAAGATGCTTTTAAATTTACAGATACTCTAAATGCACCAATAGTTGTAAAAGCTGATGGTTTATGTGGTGGTAAAGGTGTAATAATTGCTCAAAATCATGATGAAGCAAAAGTTGCAATATCTGAAATGTTAAGTGGAAAAAGTTTTGGTGATGCTGGTCTTAAAGTAATAGTTGAAGAATTTTTAGATGGTTATGAACTTTCAATGTTTGCTATTTGTGATGGGGATGATTACATACTTCTTCAAGCTGCGCAAGATCATAAAAGACTTTTAAATAATGATGAGGGTCCAAATACTGGTGGAATGGGTGCTTATGCTCCAACACCACTTGTAGATGATGAACTTTATCAAAAAGTAAAAGATAGAGTTATTCGTCCAACCTTAGATGGTATGAAAAAAGAGGGTGCACCTTTTGAAGGTGTACTTTTTATTGGTATAATGGTTGTAAATGGTGAACCAATTACACTAGAATTTAATGTTCGTTTTGGAGATCCAGAGTGTGAGATACTTATGCCACTTATGACTTCGCCAGTATCAGATATGTTTTATAAAGCTGCTACAAATAAACTAAATGAAATCAAAGTTGAATTTTCTTCTCAGTATGCTGTTGGTGTTGTAATGGCTAGTGAAAATTACCCGTACTCATCTTCAACTCCTGCTGAAATTATTTTAGATGATGTTAAGCATGATGAAATTGAGCAAAATACGCATATCTCTTTTGCGGGTGTTTCTAAAGAAGATGGTGTTTTGTATGCTGATGGTGGGCGAGTTTTAGTTTGTGTAGGATTGGGTGATACAATTAAACAAGCAAGAGATAGAGCGTATTTAAGATGTGGACAAGTTCACTTTGTAGGTAAAAAAATCCGTACAGACATAGCTTACCAAGCTCTTTAGGAAATTATCTGTGAATGAAGAAATCCAAAATGCATTACATCGAGAGGGTATGAGCCTAGCAACTATAAATAAGAGAAGTATGGCTTTTTTTATAGATGAGATGTTACTGTCATTATTGCTCATTTTAGCTTTAGGGGATTCTTTTTTTGAAGCTAAAACAGTAGAGGAGATGATTATTTTAACAAATACTTTTGTTATAGAATATATGGCAATGAAAATCTTTTATCAAGCTTTTTTTGTTATGCAATATGGTGCAACTTTAGGAAAGATAGCTATGAAAATCAGAGTAGTCGCTTTAGACACCTTGCAAACACCAAATGTTCTTATAGCCTTAAATAGATCTTTTGTTAGAGTTATAAGTGAGATGATGTTTTATCTTGGATTTATTTGGGGAATGATGGATAAATCTTCTCAAACTTGGCATGATAAAAGTGCAAAAACATTGGTTGTAAATGTTTAAGTTATTATTACTTATAGCTTTGATTTCAAGCTATCTAAATGCTCAAGATAATTTAGACAAAGTTGAAGTATATGCAACAAAGATGGCTACACAAGATAATATTGTAAAAGCAACAGGTGATGTAGTTGTCGTATATCAAGACTATCATTTAACTGCACAAAAAGCCATTTATAATAGAAACACAGGCTTACTTGAACTTTTTGATAATATTCGTGCATCTAAGGGTGATAATATTAAACTTTTAGGAAATTATGCAAAACTAAATATAGCAAAAAAAGAACGAGCATTTAAACCATTTTATATGCTTGAAAGAACATCAAATGTTTGGATGAGTGGTTGTGAGAGTTCAGCAAAGGATATTGAAGTTAAGATAAAATCAGGTGTCATGAGCGGTTGTAATCCTCAAGACCCACTTTGGACTATGGAATTTAGTGAGGCTCAATATAACACAGATTCTATGTGGTTAGATTTGTATAATACAAGAATTTATATTTATGATATTCCTGTTTTTTATACACCTTATTTTGGTTATTCGTTAAATACAACAAGAAGAACAGGTGTATTGCCACCAATGCTTGGGTATTCAGGTGATGAAGGATTTTACTATGAACAATCATTATTTATTGCTGAGAGTAATTGGTGGGATTTAGAGATAACTCCTCAAATTAGAACATCCCGTGGTGCTGGTGTTTACTCTACTTTTAGGTTTGTAGATTCTGCTGTTTCAAAGGGTGATTTGACTCTTGGGTATTTTCAAGAACAAGATAGTTATTTAAAAGCTAGAGATACTTTTAGAGCAAATAAAGAACATTATGGATTTAATTTTCATTATGAAAATTCTGATTTTTTAAATCAACTACTTGGAACAGATTTTAAGGGTCAATCTGGTGCATATATTGATCTTAAAGATATGAATGATGTTGATTATATAAACCTTTCTTCAAACAATACTGTAGATACCGTAACACCAACACAAGTAATATCAAGAGCAAACTTTTTTTACAATACTGATAATAATTATTTTGGATTATATTTTAAGTATTATAAAGATTTAACTCTTGAGAGTAACTCTAAAACTTTACAAAATATACCAGCATTTCAGTACCACAGCTATCTTGATACATTACTTCAAAATCATTTCTTATATAGCCTAGATATAAAAAGTAATAATTATTATAGACAAGATGGGCAAGGTGCAATTCAAACTGATTTAAATATCCCGCTTACTTTTCAAACATCAATTTTTGATGAGTATATAAATATTTCATATACTTCGTATATTTATGCTCAACAAACAACATTTAATTCTCAAGAAGCAAGTATTGCTACTCAAGTTAAAGATGGATATCTTGCAAGAAATTATCATGTGTTTAATACATCTTCACAGCTTACTCGTGCTTATGATAATATAACTCATGTTGTGGATATTGGGGCGCAATATATACTGGCTGGTGATGAAATACGTAATAATTTTTACGATATACAAAAAGACTATTGTACTAATCAAAACAATATATTTAAGCCAGATTATAATGATAGATGTGAATTTTATAATGTTACAGATGTACAAGAAAATCTGCAAATTTATTTCTCACAATACATATATAACACATCTGGAAAACAGATTCTTTACCATAGATTATCTCAACGATTTACATATAATGATATTAACAATAAAGTTGGGGAACTTGAAAATGAATTAGATTATAGGGTTACAGATCATATTAGTTTTTATAACAATATGTTTTTTAATTTTGATGAAAACTCTTTTTCTAAAAATTTCAATAAAATTTCTTATCATGATGACACTATCAATTTAGCATTATCTCATATGTATCAAAATAGTTTTATAAGACCACTTAGCCCACGAGACCCACTTCAACATACAAGTTATTTGACTTCTAGCTTATCATATAGGTACAATAAACATTATTCATACAATTTTAGATTTGATTTTGATTTAGAGCTTAAAGAGAAAAAAGCTACAGAGATAGGTTTTTTATATAAGCAAAGATGTTGGGATTTTGGAATAAGATATATTGAAAATAATAGACCGGTTTTAAACATTAATGGAAGTGCGGGTAATGTGTATGATAAATATATATATTTTACAATAGCATTTAAGCCAATAATGTCATCAAATAGAGCATCTGGATTTGTATATAAACTTCCAAATAGTGACAGGTAGCTAGATGAAACAATATAAAAATATATTAAAAGATTATGAAGATGCATCTACTAAACTTATGGATGTTATTCCTATGCAGAGGTTAAAAGATGAGAAATGGAAACTGATAGCTGTTTCTAAAGGTGGTTTAGAGATAGCTTATAATATAAGTAAAAAGTATAAAAACACTATAGATTTTCTTTTTTCAGAAGCTATTATGGCACCAAATAACGATGAGTGTGAGATAGCTAGAGTTAGCGAAAGTGAAGAGATAGTTATTAATGAAAAATTAGTTTCTAGTTTTGAAATTAAATATGATTATATTTATGGTGAGGCACATAGAAAACATGAGGAGAAAATACTAAGTTATATATATCAATATAGAAAAGGGATACCATTTTTATCTGTTGAAAATGAGGTCGTAGTACTAATTGATGAGGGGAGTGAAACTGGGATGAAGTTTATGACAGCTTTAAAAACAGTTTTAGCTCAAAAACCAAAGGCTGTATATATTGCAGTCCCTGTAATACCAAGTGACATACTTGAGTTATTAGAACCATTTGCAGATGATATATTTTTTATTCATAATATAGATGATTATGTTGAAACTTCGCTGTATTATGAAAAAGAAGAAAAAATTAACGAACAAAGAGTAGAAAAACTACTAGGAGAAACAAATGAAATATGATGTAAATGTAGAATTGAAAAATAAAATAGAAGAATATAATTTTAGTGATGTAGCTAAACAGGCAAATGGTTCAGCTTGGATGAAATGTGGCGATACTGTAATCCTTGCAACTGTAGTAATTGATGAAACTGAGATAGTAAAAGATAATTTTTTACCTTTAACTGTTCAATATATTGAAAAAACTTATGCAGCTGGTAAAATTCCAGGTGGATTTTTTAAGCGTGAAACAAAACCAAGTGACTTTGAAACTTTAACATCTCGTATAGTAGACAGAAGTCTTCGCCCACTTTTTCCAAAAGGTTTTGGACATCCAACACAGATAACTATTATGACATTTTCAGTTGATAAAGATAGTGATTTACAAGTTTTAGCACTAAACGCTGCTTCTGCTGCACTATTTGTAAGTGATATAGATATAAATACTTCAGTATCAGCAGTTCGTGCTGCAAAAGTTGATGGTGAATTAGTTTTAAATCCAACATTGTCAGAGTTAAAAAACTCTACTCTTGATTTATACCTTTCTGGTACTAAAGACGATTTACTTATGATTGAAATGCGTACATTAGGAAGTGAAGAAGTAGATACTACAATGGCACTTGATCCTATGATGGACCCAGCTATGAGTATGCCAGTTATAAGCTCACATATATCAAATGCTTTAAGTGAGGATGAACTTATTGGTGTATTTGAAAAAACTCAAGAGCTTCTTTTTGAGTCAAATGCTAAATATGAAGATGCTTTTAAATCACATCAAAAAGATTTAATAGCTATTGATTTAAAAGCACATGATCTAAATGAAGAAATGGTGTCTTTTGTAAGAGATAACCATATGTCAGATATTAAATCTGCAATGAATCAAATGGCAAAATCTGAACGTTCAACAGCCCTAAGACAACTTAGAAAACAAATTTTAGAAACTAAAGAAGAATGGGCAGAGAGTGAACTTAAAGACGCAATAGAAAAAGTTAAAAAAGAGCAAGTTCGTTCTCAAATTTTAAATGAAAGAGTTCGTGCAGATGGTCGTGCTTTAACTGAAGTCAGACCTATAAGCATAAGTACAAATGTACTTCCAGCAGCTCACTCATCATGTTTATTTACTCGTGGACAAACTCAAGCTTTAGTTGTTTTAACTATGGGTGGAGCTAAAGATGCTCAAATGTTTGAAACATTAACTGATGAGGGAACTCAAAATGAAAACTTTATGGTTCACTACAATTTTCCTGGTTTTTCAGTTGGTGAGGCAAGCCCTGTTATGGGAACAAAAAGACGTGAGTTAGGTCATGGTAATCTTGCAAAAAGAGCATTAGAACCTATCATGAATCTTGATGGACAAACTATTCGTTTAGTATCTGAGATATTAGAAAGTAATGGTTCATCTTCAATGGCTACTGTTTGTGGTGGTTATATGGCTCTTAAGGCTGCAGATATTGAAACTTCTGATACTGTTGCTGGTATTGCAATGGGTATGGTTAGTGATGGTGATAAGTACGCGATTCTTTCAGATATTATGGGCTTAGAAGATCATGATGGAGATATGGACTTTAAAGTAACTGGTTCAAAAGATGGAATTACTGCTATGCAGATGGATATCAAACTTGGTGGAATAAGTTTAAATGTACTAAAAGAAGCTCTTTATCAGGCTAAAGATGGTCGCTCTCATATCATAGACATTATGATTGAAGCTGAACAAAAAATAGAATTTAATGATGGAGTTCTTCCAAGTGTAGATATTTTTCACATAGATCCAAGTTTTATTGGTGAGATTATTGGTCAGGCTGGTAAAACAATTCGTGAGATGATTGAAAGATTTGAAGTAGCAATTGATATTGATAAAAAAGATGGAAAAGTAAAAATCACTGGTAAAAATAAATCTGGTGTAGCTGGAGCTAAAGAGCATATTGATAAAATTGTAAATACTCCTAAAGTTGCTAAGATTAAGTATGAAGTCGGAGATCAACATGAAGGTACTGTTAAACGTATAGTTGACTTTGGTGCATTTGTAGAGCTTCCTGATGGAACAGATGGACTTCTTCATATTTCTAAAATTTCAGATAAAAGAGTAGATAAAGTTTCTGATGTATTTAGTGAGGGTGACAAAGTTACAGTAGAGATATTGGAATTTAAAGGTAATAAAATTTCTCTTGGAAGAGCATAAGATATTTTTTATTAGATTTTAGATATAATTCGCGAATCAATTACTAGTAGGGAAATCCTAGCATTTATGTGTGGGTTGCTTCATCAATGATGAGGTTACGCTATCCGAAAGTATTTGTAATAATTTTAAGGAAATATATATGAAAAAAGTTCTATTTTTAATGCTAGCTCTTGCAACTGCTGCAATGGCATCTGACGGAGAGGTTGCTAACCAAACTCTTAAAGCTTACTCAATGATCGCTGCTGGTCTTGGTCTTGGTCTTGCTGCTCTTGGTGGAGCTATAGGTATGGGTCATACTGCTGCTGCAACTATTGCTGGTACTGCACGTAACCCAGGTCTTGGTGCTAAACTAATGACTACAATGTTTATCGCTCTTGCAATGATTGAAGCACAAGTTATTTATGCACTTGTTATTGCACTTATCGCATTATATGCGAATCCTTACTTAGGTTAATCACCAAAGTATAAACTTTAGCATTTTTGCTAAAGTTTTACAACTTATTTCTTCTAAACTTCTTATATTTATTATTAATTGAAATTAACATACTTTTAGCTGTTATTAATATTATATGATGTAGCATACAATATGCTTAAAAATAAATTCTTAATTTTTATATCATTATTATTTTTTACATTAGCCTTTATCTTTGCTATTTACTCAGATATAACAAGCATAAATACAAGATTTCAAAATATTGTATCTGTAGATAAAAAACTACATAAAATAAGCTCACTAAAAAAACTAATCAAAGAGATACAAAAAGAGAGAGGTTTAACATATATATATTATTCTAATCCAATAGAAAAATATTTCAATGCTTTAAGTGAACAAAGAGATGTGTTAAAATCTCTTGTAATAGAGTCTGCAAAAGATATAGATACTAAGACTTTAGAAAAAAATCTTAATTTTATTCATGAGAGTATTAAAACTAAAACATATACAAGAGAACAAACTTTTGAATATTATACAAAATTGGTATTTAACAATCTAATTGCTTCTGAGAGATTACTAATATATACAAATAATTTTACTATTAAAAATGATCTTATTCTTTACCAACAATTAAATTTCATTCAAGAACAATTTGGTCAGTTAAGAGCTACTGTTGGTGGAGCTTTAACTATGGAGATTGTCTCTGGTAATATAAAAGAAAAAATATTAAAAGTTGATAATTTATTACAAAATTATACAAAAATGTTAAATTCGTATCCAAATACTGAAGATAAAAATATTTATGAATCAATAGAAACTGTAAGATGTGTAAAAGAAACAAAAAATATTATAAAAAAGGTTTTAGATAAATCGTACAAAAGTGATGTAATAGCACCGTTAAAATGGTTTAGTATCTCTACATGTGCGGTCAATACAGTAAATGCTACGTCAAATAATTACTTAAGTGATATAAAGCTAAAAGTTCAGAGAATTCAAGCAAACTTAGAAAATCTACTTATTTTTCATGCCATATTTTGGTTATTTAGTGTTATTATAGCTATGGTCATTTTATTGACATTATTTAAAATTAATAAAAAAATGTTAAGAAGTAATGAGTTACTTGAACAATATAAAAAAGCTATTGATCAAAGTACAATAGTTTCTAAAACTGATAAATATGGAGTGATTACCTATGCAAATAAAGCATTTTGTGAAGTTTCTGGATATAGTGAAAGTGAATTAATCGGTAAAGCTCATAACATTGTAAGACATCCAGATATGCCAAAAGCAGCATTTAAAAATGTATGGGATACCATTAAAAGTGGGAAAATTTGGCAGGGTGAAGTAAAAAATCTTAAAAAAGATGGTGGATACTATTGGGTAAATGCTACCATATCACCAATTTATGATAACGATTCAAATTTAGTTGAATATATTGCAATTCGTCATAACAATACAAAAATACATGAATTAAATGAAGATATTAAAAATACACAACATGAACTAATATATCGCATAGGTGAATCAGTAGAATCAAGAAGTAAAGAAACAGGAAATCATGTAAGACGTGTAGCTAAGTACTCAAAACTATTGGCAAGTTTACATGGTCTTGATAATAATATGTGTGAAAATATTTCAGTTGCTTCAACAATGCATGATGTTGGAAAGATAGCTATACCTGATTCTATTCTTTTAAAACCATCTAAATTAACTGTTGATGAATGGGAAATAATGAAAACACATTCATATATTGGGCATAAAATATTGGTAGGTTCAAATTTACCAATATTAAAAATAGCATCAATTATAGCACATGAGCATCATGAGCGTTATGATGCAAAAGGTTACCCTAATGGAATGGGTGGTGAAAAAATATCAATATATGCAAGAATAGTATCTATTGTAGATGTTTTTGATGCCTTAATGTCAGATAGAGTTTACAAAAAAGCATGGTCGTATGATAAAGTAATAAAACTACTAATAGATGAAAAAGGAAAACAATTTGATCCTCATTTAGTTGATTTATTTCTTGCAAATATATATGAATTTATGAAAATAAAAAATATGCATGAAGATTAATTTTTTTATATTTATATCGATAATTATATTTTCTGCTTGTGCTATAAAAGATTATAAAACAACGCAATCAAAAATAGTTATTATTAAATCACCAAAAATAAAATTTTCAGATTTAGCTTATATAAGAAATACTAAAAAAGCAATAGAGTTAGAATTATTTATAGCTGGGACATGTATAGAAAAAATTACTATAAATCATCTTATATGTACAAGTGAAGGTTGTATGGGTAAAAGCTCTTTTAATGAAGAATATTTAAGTCGTTTTTATCCAGATGATATTTTACAAAATATACTTTTATCATTGCCTATTTATAAAGCAAAAAATATACAAAAAATAAATACTAGTTTTACTCAAAATATTAAAAATAAAGATGTAGATATATCTTATAGAGTTGATGATAAAATAACTTTTTTTAAAGATAGAAAAAATCATATAATATTTAAAATTAAGAATATAAAATAAGGAATTATAAATGTCAAACAAATTTGTAGGGGCGCATACAAGTGCTAGTGGTGGAGTCTTCAATGCAGTTTATAATGCACAAGAAATAGGGGCTAAAGCCTTTGCCCTTTTTACAAAAAATCAAAAAAGATGGGAAGCAAAACCATTAGAAACTAAAGTCATAGATAAATTTAAATTAGCAATAGAAAATGCCAATATTTTACCTAAACATATACTTCCTCATGATTCATATCTTATAAACTTAGGTCATCCAGATGAACAAAAATTAATTAAGAGTCGTATGGCATTTATAGATGAGTTAGAGCGTTGTGAACAATTAGGTTTAGATAGATTAAATTTTCATCCGGGGAGTCATTTAAAAGAGATTAGTGAAGATGAGAGTTTGAGTAAAGTTTCCCAATCAATCAATATTGCCTTAGATAAAACTTCAGGAGTATCAGCAGTCATTGAAAATACTGCTGGTCAAGGAACTAATCTTGGTTATACTTTTGAACAATTAGCACAAATCATTGATAAAGTTGAAGATAAAAGTCGTATTGGTGTTTGTATTGATACTTGTCATATGTTTGTTGCAGGTTACGATATACGAACTCGTGAAACTTATGATAAAACTTGGAATGATTTTGGAAATATTGTAGGCTTTAATTACTTAATGGGTATGCACATAAATGATTCAAAACCACCTTTGGGAAGTAAAAAAGATAGACATCATTCTTTAGGTGAAGGTGAGATTGGTTTAGATGCGTTTAGATTTATTATGAATGATGAAAGAATGGATGATATTCCACTAATTCTTGAAACTATTGATAACACTATTTGGAAACAAGAGATAGAACTTCTTTATTCTTTTGTAAATTAAGCTTAGATTGTGTAATATTATCAACTTGAAAAAATAAAGGGGAAAAAATGAAAAAAATAGTTTTATTATCACTATGTACATCAGCAGTTTTAATGGCTGGTGGATATAAAATACCAGAAGCATCGTTAAATGCAGTAGCACTTGGTGCTGCAAATGTAGCACATTCTACTGGTGCTGATGCAGCTTACTACAATCCTGCAAATATGATTTTTATGAAAGATGAAAATATTGTAGAATCTGATTTAATGTATATTGGATTAAGTAAAATTAAGTATGAGGGTTACACAGCTTCTACTGGAACACTTTACAACAATATAGAATCTAAAAAAGAAGATTTTATTGTTCCATCATTACACTATGTATCACCAGATATTGATGGCGCTCGTTTTGGATTAAGCATTGTATCTCCAGCAGGTCTATCTAAAAGATGGAATAATCAACCAGCTCTTAGTTCAGCACAAGAGTTTACTTTAACAACAGTTGAAATAAATCCTTCAATTGCGTTACCAATAGGTGATAAAGTAGCTATTGCAGTTGGTATTAGAGCAATATATTCAGAAGGTATTGTTAAGGCATATTACCCAGGTGGTGTTGTTTCTCAGGATATGGAGGGTGATTCTATAGACTTTGGTTATAATTTAGCACTATCTTACAAGCCAAGTAAAGAACTTTCATTTGGTTTAACATATCGCTCAAAAGTAGATTTAAAAATGGAGGGTGATGCAGACTTATTTCACTACTCTTATGTAAATCCTAAAAGAAATTATTCGACAGCTGTAGAGATCCCAGTTCCAGCATTATTAAACTTAGCTGTAGCATATACATTCCCAACAAATACTACAGTAGAATTTGTATTTGAGAAAAATTATTGGAGTGCATATTCAACATTAGACTTTAACTATAGTGACCCTTATGCAGAAGCTGTATTTGGAAGAGCAAGTTCAAAAAATTGGAAAGATACTAGTGTTTATAGATTTGGTATAACTCAAGAACTTGATAAACTTACTTTAATGGGTGGTATTGTTCTTGATGAAACACCAATTCCAGATGAGTCTTTAGGTTTTGAATTGCCAGATTCTGACTCATTATCTGTTTCTTTTGGTGCGCGTTATCAAATGACAGAAAAAATAAATGTAGGTTTAGCTGCACTTTACTCTATGCGTGATGATAGAAGAACAAATGATAATAATTTAAATGGTGAGTTTAAAGACTCAAATGTTTTAATTATTTCAGCTGGTTTAGAGTATAGATTTTAAGGATATATTTGGAAATTTTAATAGATTTTTTAGAGTGTAAAGATGTTGTAAAGAGTAAAATTTTTAAACAATTAAAATGTAGTAAAAGTGAAGCTCTTATACTTCAAGCTTTAACAAAAAGATATATGCAAGGTGAGGACGATGTCCTTATCCTTGGACTTCTTGAAGGACTTTATGGTAATAAAAAGTATGCTATTGTAAAACATTTACAAGAAGTAAAAATACTTCTAGAACTTGGTTGGCTCCATCAACAAAGTTTCACCCCTATTAAAATATCAGAAATAACTCCATTGGAGTTATTAAACTCTTCAGTTGGACTTTCTCCATCCCTTCTTAAGCTTCTTCAAGATGGAACACTTGAATCTGATTTACCAGATATTAAACCATATTTAGACCATTTAGAATATTTACAAGATCAATTTTTCAGGATTGAACTGTATCAAAAGATGAGTACTATCAGGCAAAATGTTCATGAGCATTCTCTTGGTATAGATAGAACTCAACATAAACTTCAATTACTTGAAAAGCGAATAGAAGAAAGAGTTGAGCAAACATCAGAAAAACTCGTATTAGATAAATTTTTTAAACAAAAAAAGATGGATAATAAAGAACAAGTTATTTTTATAGCACTTTTACGCGAAGAATACTCAGCTACTGATGCTTCTTTACGTGAAATGAATGCTCTAATTGAGTTAATATCTTTAGATGAGTATGAACGTATAAAAAATCGTTCATTACTTGAAGATGGCTCAAACCTTATAAATGAGGGTATTATTGATTATGAGGAAATGCTAAACCCTTTTGGTGGAATAAGCCGTGCATTTTTTATAGTAGATGATGTACTTCAAAGTATTATTCACCCTCAAAAAAATAAAAAAGTTCGTCGCTTAAAGCTTAATGCACTTATAGAAGAACAAGATATTTTTGAACTTATTGAACCTGAAACATCTTTAACTGATGTTGTTTTAGCTCATGAGACACAAGAAACACTAGATAATCTTATGCGTCAGGTTGATAAAGAGGTTGTTAATAGATTGGTAGAATGGGGAATAAAAGATAAAAAATCTGGAATAGATGCTAGAATTATTTTTTATGGAGCAGCTGGAACTGGTAAAACTATGACAGCTTACTCTCTTGCTAAATCTCTTAAACGTCAAGTCTTAGCATTTGATTGTTCTAAAATTTTATCTATGTATGTTGGAGAAAGTGAGAAAAATGTTCGTAAGATTTTTGATACTTTTTATGAATTGTGTGAAAAAACAAAATCTGAACCAATACTACTTTTAAATGAAGCAGACCAATTTTTAGGTGCAAGATCAAGTGGAAATATTACAGGTTCTGACCAAATGCATAACCAAATGCAAAATATTTTTTTAGAACAGATTGAAAATTTTCGTGGTATGCTTATAGCCACAACAAATCTACTTGAAAATATAGATAAAGCATTCTCAAGACGATTTAACTATAAGATAGAATTTAAAAAACCAAATGAAAAACAAAGACTAGAACTTTGGAAAAAAATGCTTCCTGCAGATGCCCCTTATGAGAAAAATTTTAATGTTGAAAAATTAGCTACTTTTGTTTTAACAGGTGGTCAAATAAATTTAATAGTTAAAAATACAGCTTATAAAGTGGCTGTTAGAGATGAAGCTATCTTCTCACTTAAAGATTTTGAAAATGAAATAAGAAGAGAAAAAGATGCAAACTTTGATAGTGAAAAATCTATGGGCTTTTTAGAACATTAAAATATTACTTTTTTACACACCACACCTTTGTAAGCCTGCTTTGGTGTGGTGTTTTGTAACAATCCTCAAGCTAAATTAATTACTACAATTTACTTTAATACTCTTTTAGATATAATCCAACCAACTGTTTTTTAACAATAAAAATTTAAAGGTAGGTTATATGGAACATATTGCTACAGCAAACCCGTACTTTGGGGTTTTTGTACTATTTGTTATAACATTTGGTGCATTTACAGCTACAACTATTGCCGCTCGTTTAGCGAGTCGTGCTTTAGCGGCTAAAGATAGTGAAAAAATAAAACTATCAGTTTATGAGTGTGGACCAGAGATTACAAAACAACCAAATAGAATATCACCACAATTTTATCTATTTGCATTACTATTTTTACTATTTGATGTAGAAATTGTTTTTATGTTTCCGTGGGCAGTAGACTTTAAACTACTAGGTTGGTTTGGTTTTGCTGAGATGCTAATGTTTATATTATTATTAGCAATTGGTTTTGTATATGCATGGAAAAAAGGAGCGCTTGAATGGCACAGCATAAAGTAAATTATACACAAGATGGTGGCTTACCAGTAGCACTAACTTCTATAGATAAAATAGTAAACTGGGGTCGTTCAAACTCACTATGGGCTATGACTTATGGTCTTGCTTGTTGTGGTATTGAAATGATGGCAGCTGGTGCTTCAAGATATGATTTTGACCGTTTTGGTACAATTTTTAGAGCATCACCTCGTCAATCAGATGTAATGATAGTAGCAGGAACACTTACTAAAAAACATTCAGAGTTTATTAAGCGTTTATATGACCAAATGACTGAACCTAGATGGGTTATTTCTATGGGTTCATGTGCAAATACTGGTGGGATGTTTAATACTTATGCAACTGTTCAAGGTGTAGATAGAATTATCCCTGTTGATTTATATTTACCAGGTTGTGCGCCTCGTCCAGAAACACTTCAGTATGGTGTAATGCTTCTTCAAAAGAAGATTCGTGCAAACAAAGCAAGTAAAGCACAAAAAGCTAAAAGGTTAATGTAATGAGAGCATATACACCTAAAGATAATGTACAAAAAAAAGCATATTATACAGATAGATTTTTTGTATCTCCACAAGTTCCAAAACAAAAGCCAGAGTCTGATGAAGTATTTAATGCCGATTTAGAAGCAATTAAAGCTAAGTTTGATGTACTTGATGCATATATTCAAGTTGAACAATTAGTAGTTTTTATTAATCCTCAAGATAACTATAAAGTACTTGAACTTTTAAGAGATGAATTAGAATATACTCAACTCTCAGAGATGTCTGCTGTAGATTTTATAGCTAAGCGTGGTGGATTTGAGATTTTTTATCAAATGCTTTCTATGAACAAGCGTAAGCGTATTCGTATTAAAATGTTTATAAAAGATGGTGAAGCTGTAAACTCTGTTGAAAAACTTTACCGTAGTGCTGATTGGGCTGAGAGAGAAATGTTTGATATGTTTGGAATCGAAGCTAATAATCATCCATTTATGAAAAGAATTTTAATGCCTTATGATTGGCAAGGAAATCCACTTCTAAAAACTTATCCATTGCAAGGTGATGAGTTTGCTGCTTGGTATGAAGTAGATAAAATCTATGGAAAAGAAGCAAGAGAAGAAATTGGTCCTGAAATCCGTGATACTTCTACTATTGACCGTTACGATTCAAATCGTTTTTCTCGTCTTGGTTTTGAAGTGCCTAAGGGTACAAAAATTACAGGTGATGAGCCTAAGCATGTAGAAAGTTACCAAGAAGAAGGTGGCGTTATGCTAATCAAAAAATTCGATAAAGAGACATCAGTAATTATTGATGATCCTCAAAGATAGGGTGGTAAAATATGGCACAAGTAAAAAATAGATTAAACCCATTTTTTGAAAATATTACATTTGATAGAGAAGATAATGAAATGATTCTTAACTTCGGTCCTCAGCATCCATCTGCTCACGGACAGTTACGTTTAATGCTTCATCTTCAACAAGAAGAGATTACAAAAGCTCATCCAGATGTTGGATATCTTCACCGTGGTATGGAGAAGATGGCTGAAAATATGATTTATAATGAGTTTATGCCTACAACTGACCGTATGGACTACATTGCTTCATCTTCAAATAACTATGGATTCGCATTAGCGGTTGAAAAGCTTATTGGCTTAGAAGTTCCTCGTCGTGCAAAAGTAATTCGTATGATGATTTTAGAGATAAATCGTCTTATGAGTCACTTATTTTGGTTAGCTACTACTGCACTTGATATTGGTGCTATGACAGTTTTCCTTTATGCATTCCGTGAGCGTGAGTATTTAATGGATATTATAGAGGGTTATTGTGGGGCTAGACTTACTCACTCAGCGATTCGTATTGGTGGAGTTCCACTAGATATTCAAGATACTTTTATATCTCAACTTCGTACATTTTTAGATAAATTACCTCAAAATATTAAAGATTATGAAGATTTACTTGATACAAATCGTATCTGGTTAATGCGTATGGAAGAAGTTGGAACAATCTCAACAGAGATGGCACTTTCTTGGGCTTGTACAGGTCCGATGCTTAGAGCATCTGGTGTTGCTTGGGATATTCGTAAAGAGGAACCTTATGAACTTTATGATGAAGTTGATTTTAAAGTTCCATTCTCTGACAAGGGTGATAACTTCGCTCGATATCGTGTATATATGCAAGAGATGAGAGAATCTGCAAAAATTCTTCGTCAAACTATTGGAATGTATCATAAATGTGTTGAAAATAATGAAACAGAGCTTATGGCTCATGCTCCAAAATATATCTCAGCTCCGAAGCTAGATATTATGACGCAAAATTATTCTTTAATGCAACATTTCGTGCTTGTAACACAAGGTATGAGACCACCAGTGGGTGAAGTTTATGTAGCTACTGAATCACCAAAAGGTGAACTTGGTTTTTACATAAATTCACAAGGTGGACCATATCCATATAGATTAAAACTTCGTGCGCCATCTTTTTGGCATACAGGTATTTTAACTGATCTTTTACCTGGTCATTATATCCCAGATGTTGTTTCAATTATTGGTACTACAAATATTGTATTTGGTGAGGTTGATAGATAATGAAAAGATATGATTTAAGAAAACTTGGAAATGAATTTGAACCTAGAATGAAAGAGCTTTTAGATGCTCATAAAAAAGGTGAAGTTGCAATCTTTTTATTTGAAATAGGTGATTTTTCACCAATTCAGCGTTCTGCTGATTTAGTAAGAGAATGTGGTTATGAGTTGATGAACTCTTTAAAGTTTAACGAAGTCGATTGGACTATCGTAGCAAAAAAATAGGACTTAATTTTGAGTAAAGTATATTTTTCTACTTGGAGAGGTGAATCAATAAATAATATTGGTAAACCTGAAGAAGAGTGGGAAGAATCAGCGTACAATTTACCAGCACAATATGATAATCACCGTGATTCTCGAGCTTTTATAGGCTGGGATGGTGTTGCATTATTTGATGAAAATGTAGATGTAATCCGTTTAGCTATGGAATATGCTGCACAGTATCAAGAGTATTCTGAAGCATGTGGGAGATGTGCACCTGGAAGATGGGGTGGACGAATTTTATATGATCAATTAGATAAAATTGCTCGTGGTGAGGGTAGTGTAGCTGATATGGACCACTTAAAAGAAATTGGTAAGAGTATGCAAGTCACATCAAAATGTGAGATTGGAAAGACTGTTCCAAACCCTATTCTAGATTTAATGATTCATTTTGAAGATACATTCATGGAGTGTATAAATGAGCAGAAAAAATCTATTCATTATGATGAAGATTTAGGTTATATTGCTAAAATAACTGCTCCTTGTACAGATGCTTGCCCATCTCATGTAGATATCCCTGGTTATATAGAGGGAATCCGTGATTTAAAAATGGATAATTCTTTAAAAGCGACTCGTCAAACTATGCCTCTAGCTCATGTATGTGGTCGTGTATGTCCACATCCTTGTGAAGATGCTTGTCGTCGTACAAACCTTGACTCTGCTATTTCAATTATGGAACTAAAGCGTGTTGGTGCTGATTATGAAACTGATCATGGCTTTGGTTTCTTCCATCCAATGAAAAAAGCTAAGCCAAATGGTAAAAAAGTAGCAGTAATTGGAGCAGGTCCTGCTGGACTTACAACAGCTTACTACCTTGCAGCTGATGGTATTGAGGTTGATGTTTATGAAGAATTACCAGTACTTGGTGGTGAAGTAACTGTTGGTGTTCCAGAATATCGTATGCCATGGGCTAAATATCTTCAAGATATTGAATGTGTTCGTGATATGGGTGTGAATTTTATAGTAAATCATAAAGTAAGTGCTGATGAGATGAGAGAGTTTGAAACATCTTATGATGCTACAATGATTGCATCTGGTACTAGAATTTCAAAAGCTGTTCGTTGTTCAAATGAGCGTGAAGAGATAACTGGTTATTGGGGTGCTATTGATTTCCTCGATCGTGTAAATCTTTATGAAAAATTTGGGATTACTTTAACAGATGAACAGAAAAAAGAGTATGCAATAGATGCAAATTTTGTTGATTTAACTGGTAAAACTGTTGCCTGTGTTGGTGGTGGATTTACATCTATGGATGTTGTTCGTTGTGCTATTCGTGCTGGGGCTTCTCGCGTAGTTATGATTTATCGTCGTGATGAAAAAACAATTATTCGTAATACTACCTATGAGGAGTATCATGAAGCAGTTGAAGAGGGCGTAGAATTTATTTTTCATTCAGCGGTAAATGAGATAATTGATGAAAATGATATCTTAAAATCATTAGTTATTGATAAATTTGAACTTGTTCCAGATCCAAATGGTGGTCGAGCGCAACTTGTAAAAATTGAAGGTGCTAGTGAAACTATTGAGTTTGATTATCTTATTCCTGCTGTTTCTCAGTCTGCTGATTTAGGCTTTTTACCCGAGGAATGGGAGTTAGATATGACTTCATGGGCTACAATCAAAACTAATGGAAAAGACTATATGACTTCTAGAAAAGGTGTCTTTGCTTCAGGAGATTGTGAATATGGTCCTATGACTATTGTAAATGCAGTTGGTCAAGCTAAGCGTGGAGCATCTGTAATTAGTAGATATGTTCATACTGGAGAGATTACTTTAACAGATGATGAGATTATGGAAGACCATTTATCTAAGCTAAAAGTTTATGATAAAAAAGAAAAAGTAACTGGATGGATGCCTGGTATTGCTCGTCAAAATAGTGATGTTGTTGATGTGAATATTAGAAAATATAACAATGTAGAAGTTAATTATGGTTTCACTCAAGATCAAGCAATGAGTGAAGCTGAACGTTGTATGCGTTGTTACTATATTGCTATGGTTCAGGCTTAAGGAGGTATTATGAATAAAATTATTAATTTTAAAATAAATGGTACTTCTGTTGAAGCTAAAAATGGTGAGTCGATTTTACAAGTTGCACGTCGTGAAGGTATGTATATACCCACAATGTGTTACTTAGCTAAGGCTACACCAAATGCGTCTTGTCGTATGTGTGTAGTTGAAGTTAAAGATGTTGATGGTTTTATACTTTCATGTAATACTCCACCTGTTGAGGGTGCTGAGATAAATACTGATTCTGATGAACTTTTTAAAGAGCGTCAAAATATCATGAAGCTTTACAATGTAAATCATCCTTTACAATGTGGAGTTTGTGATAAATCAGGTGAGTGTGATTTACAAAATAATACTTTAGAATTTGAGCTAGGTGAGCAATCATTTGCTACAAAAGATCAATCAAGAAAGAAAAAGAAATGGGGTGTGCTTTCGTATGACCCAGGTCTTTGTATCATGTGTGAGAAATGTACATCTGTTTGTAATCAAATAGTTGGTTCTGAAGCCCTTTATATTAAGCCAGGTGGATACAAATCTATTATAGATAATCATTTTTCTGCTTGTATTCAATGTGGTGAGTGTATATCTGTTTGCCCTGTTGGTGCTATGGCTTCAAGTGATTTTAAATATACTACAAATGTATGGGAATTAAAACAAATCCCATCTGCTTGCGCGCATTGTTCAAGTGCTTGTAACTTAAACTATGAAGTTAAAAATAATTCTATTTATAGAGTTACAAATGAAGATGATTATGATTCACTTTGTGGAGCTGGTCGCTTTGGATATGACTATGAAAATAAAGTAGAATCTAAAGATAAAGAAGCATTTGTAAAAACTGTTGAAGCATTTAAATCTGCTAAAACAATAGAATTTACATCAATGATTACAAATGAGGAAGCATACTTACTTCAAGAGATAAAAAATAAATTTAATGTTAAGCTTATAAATGAAGATGCACGTGCATATAAAAACTTTTTAAATGCATATACAAGTGTTACCGGAAATTCACTTTATAGTGGAGATTTATCTTCTATCGCTTCTAGTGATTATGCTATAAGTTTAGGTTGTGCAATATCTTCTGATAATCCAATGATTAGATTTAATTTAGCTCAAGCTGTTAATAACAATCGTGCTTGGGTAGCTGTAGTTCATCCTATTGAAGATTATAGTATTCAAAATCTTATTACTCAGTATCTAAAACATGAAGTTGGTGCAGAAGAAGCTATACTTTCTCTTTTATGTGAATATTTTGTAAGTGAAGATGGTAAAAAAGAGCATAAAGAATTTTTTAATTCTATTGATGCTGGATATATTTGTGGTGAGAGTAGTGTTGGAGAAGAAGAGTTTGATTTACTAGCACAACATAAGGCTCGTAAAAATAATCCAGTACTAATCTTGGGTGCTGATTTATATAATCATCCTCAAGCTACAAATATTGCAAAAATGGCAGGGCTTTTAGAAAAATATAGTGATTTTAAAGTTCTAATAGTTCCATCTGATACAAATACTTTAGGAGTATCACTTATTTGTGATTTAGATTCTAAAGATGGTATATCAGATATTGGTTATAACACTCCTGCAACCTTGAGCATATCTTCTGTAAGTGGAAGTGATTTAGATATGCCAGCTTTAAACCAACAAGAGGGTACATTTACAACTATTGATAAACAGGTCGTACCTTTAAATGCTGGGCTTACGTATGCTGGTTATGAGTTTAGTGATATTGCAAATGAACTTGGGATTTATAGTGAAAATGTTATTGATTTTACATCAAAATTGCCACTTACAAAAGGGTTTACTGGAACTAAATTTGATGATTTGGTAAACTATTATGAAAATGATGGAACACAAGTGAGAGGTTATACTCTTGTAAATGTTTCAGGTGAAGTTGAATTTAGCATAGATGAAATTGCTGAAATAAAAGAGTTTAATGGTACTGTTTTATATTCTCATAATCCTATATCACAGTTTAATGTTTTTACAAATATGTCTCATCAAATAGTAGATAAAAATATTATGATGGGTTCACAACAGTTTGCTGACGCTGCAAAGATTAAAAGTGGTGAAGATATTAAATTTATGATAGATGGTGTACAACATGAAAGACATTTCCAAGTTTCAAACAAACTAAAGGGAACAGTTGCAATAAATCCAAACTTTGATGAGATGGGTAATAATCCATCATATCGTTATAAACAAGTTAAGATAGAGAGGGTCTAATGAGCGAAAATATTACAATCAATATTAATGGACGTGAGATACAAACGCAAGAGGGTGAGTTTATACTAAACGCAGCTCGTGCAAACGATATTTTTATACCAGCAATTTGTTACTTAACTAGATGTAGCCCGACACTAGCATGTCGTATATGTCTCGTAGAAGCTGATGGTAAACAGGTTTATGCTTGTAATGCTAAAAGTAAAGATGGAATGAATATCACCACTTCTACAGAAAATATTGAAAAAGAACGCCGTGCAATTATGGAAGTTTATGATGTAAATCATCCTCTTCAATGTGGTGTTTGTGATCAATCTGGTGAGTGTGAACTTCAAAACTATACTTTAGAGATGGGTGTTGAATCACAAAACTATACAGTTAAAGATGTAGATAGAACTTCTCATGATTGGGGACATTTACACTATGATCCGGGTCTTTGTATAGTTTGTGAGCGTTGTGTAACTGCTTGTAAAGATATGATAGGCGATAACTCTTTAAAAACAGTTCCTCGTGGGGCTGATGCACTTGATGCAGAATTTAAAAGTTCTATGCCAAAAGATGCTTATGCTATGTGGAATAAACTTAATAAGTCTGTAATAGGTCTTACTAATGGTACAGATGTTCTTGATTGTACTTCATGTGGAGAGTGTGCAGCTGTTTGTCCAGTTGGAGCTTTAGTAGATACTCACTTCATGTATAAAACAAATGCATGGGAGCTAAAACAAGTTCCAGCTACTTGTGGACATTGTTCTGCTGGTTGTCAAATTACTTATGATGTTAAACATACTAGTATTGAAAATGCAGATGAAAAAATCTATCGTGTGATGAATGAATGGAACTATGTGTCTCTTTGTGGTGCTGGTCGTTATGGATTTGATTATCAAAATGCTGATGTAACTAAAGATGAAGCTGCATTTAGTAATGCTATTGAGGCATTTAAAAAAGCAGACACTATTAAATTTACTTCAACTATTACAAATGAAGAAGCTTACATACTTCAAAGTTTAAAAGAAAAACTTGGTGTAAAACTTGTAAATAATGAAGCAAAAGTATTTCAAACATTTTTAAATGATTACTCTGAAATATCTGGAACAAAACTTTATGGGCATGATTTAGAAGCTACTCATAACGATAACTTTGTTATATCTGTAGGTACTGCACTAAAAAGTGATAATCCAAATGCTAGATACGCATTAAATAATTCAATGACAGTAAATAAAGGTGCTGGACTTTACTTCCACCCCGTAAAAGATCCAATTATTGAAGGTCTTGGTAAATCAATTATGACAGTATCTCATGCACCGCTTCAAGAAGAAGTTGCACTTTATTTGATTCTTGATTTATTTGGGGATAAAGAAAAACTTCCAAGTGAAGTTACTGAGTACTTATCATCATTTCATTCTGAAAAAACAATTACAGTTACTGAAACTATAAAAGAAAAAGTTATTGAAATTGTTAAAGAGATGAAAGTTAATGAAGAGACTGGTGAGGAAGAAGAAGTAGAAGTTGAAAAATCTAAAATGGTTCCTAAAAAAGTTGAAAAAGAAGTAGTTGTTGATGATAACCGTCTTTTAGAAATTTTAGGTGCTGATGCTAAGTTTATGGAAGCATTAGAGAAGAACCTTAAGAAAAAAGATAAATTTTCTTTAATTGCTGGACCTGATTTATATACTCATCCAAACTCAAAAAATATCGCTCGTTTGCTTGGACTTATTGAGAAATATTCAGCATTTAATATTACAATTATTCCAACACTAACTAACTCTTTAGGTGTAGCTTTAATTTGTGACTTAGATGATGAAACTGGTTCTTATACTGTTGGCTATAATACAAAAGCTGACTTTACGCTTTCTGCTCTTGGTGATGGGAGCGTATGCGATTTAGATATGCCAGCTATTAATCAGCAAGAGGGTACATTAACAAGTGTTAACAAAAGAGTAAACCCTACAAATGCAGCACTTTCTTATGGTGGATATACACTAAATGATATTGCAAATGAGTTAGGTTTACAAGCTTACCTTACTGTAGATTATACAGCTAAACTTCCAGAATCTGCTGGATTTAAAGCTAAAGAGTTTGATACATTACCAAACTATTGGGATAATGATGGAAGTGAACATCGTGGTTATGTTCTTGAAAATCTCTCAGCACAAACTTCAGCTGATGAAAGTGTAGAAAAATTTTCAGAAGATAAGTTAGAAGGTACTCTTGTTTATCTTGCTAACCCTGTAAGACAGTTTACAGATTTTACAAATAAAACTACAGAACTTGATGAAGTTGCTGGACTCTACATGAGCGAAGAGTTTTTAAGTAAATCTGACTTAAATGAAGGGGATAGTGTGAGAGTGAAGACTAGCAATGGTGAAATTGTTGTAAATATCGTAAGTGATAATAAAATTACAGGTGATATTGCAATCTTACCAACATTTGATTCTAAAATAAATTCAGAGGCAGTTATAAGCGGTTACCGTTTTGCTACAGCTTCGATACAAAAGGTATAATATATGGAAACAGCATATTTAATTGAAACGGTTATAAAAATCGTTGTAATTTTACTTGTCTTTTCTGCATTAGCAGGGATAGGTACTTACTTTGAAAGAAAGGTACTTGCATTTATGCAACGCCGTTTAGGGCCAATGAATGTTGGACCTTACGGAATGTTACAGTTTGGTGCAGATGCAATTAAGCTATTTACAAAAGAGGATATCGTTCCTACTAATGTAGTTGGTAGAATCTTTAAAATAGCTCCAGTAATTACTGCGGCAACTGCTTTTATGGCTGCTGCTGCAATTCCATTTTTACCATCATTTACAATGTTTGGATATGAAGTTCATCCAATTGTAGCTGATATTAATATTGGTATTTTATATATTCTTGGAATCATGGGTGTTGGTCTTTACGGTCCACTTCTTGGTGGTATGGCATCAGCAAATAAATTTTCACTACTTTCAGCTGCTCGTGGTGCTGCTGTATTTATCTCTTATGAGGTTATTACTGGTCTTGCAATTTTAGCTCCAATTATGTTAGTTGGTTCATTATCACTAATTGACTTTAATAATTATCAAATAGATAATGGTTGGATGGCATTTACTCAGCCAGTTGCATTTATTTTATTTTGGATTGCTGCATTTGCTGAAACTGGTCGTACACCATTTCACTTAATTGCAAATGATCATGAGATAATTGATGGTTTTGGTACTGAGTACTCAGGTATGAGATGGGGACTTTTCTTCATTGGTGAGTATGCAAATATGTTCTTTATATCATTTGTTATTCCTATTCTTTTTCTTGGTGGTTTTGGTGATGGTAGTATTTTAGGTGCTTTTGCACTTCTTGGTAAAATGTCATTTTTCTTTTTCTTCTTTTTATGGACAAGAGCGGCATGGCCAGATGTTAGACCAGATCAACTTATGTGGTTGTGTTGGAAAGTTCTAATGCCAATAGCAGTACTAAATATCTTAATTACTGCAATAGTAATGATGTAAGGGGTGATGATGAATAATGAAAAATTTAACAATCGAAATGTAGGCGATGATTACTTCATGGTTGATATTGAGGATTATCCAACTGAAGGTTGGGATAAATTTAAACGTGTAGTTAAAAGAAGTCTTAGAGGCGAACTTTTTGTTGGTCTTTGGGTAGTTCTTCGTGAAATGTTTAAGTTTGATATACATACTATCTCTTACCCTGAAGAAAAAATGCCAATAGGTCCTCGTTATCGTGCTGTTCATAAAATGAAAAGACTTTGGGAGAGTGATACTGAAAGATGTATTGGTTGTGGACTTTGTGAAAAAATTTGTATATCTAATTGTATTAAAATAGATACAAAGATAGATGAAAATTCTCGTAAAGAAGTTACTGGTTATACGATTAATCTTGGTCGTTGTATCTTTTGTGGTTATTGTGCAGAAGTTTGTCCAGAGTTAGCAATTACTCACGGTGGTGAATATGAAAATGCATCTGATCAAAGAGAACATTTTGTTGACTATGATTCTATGCTTACTCCACTTGATACAATGTTAAATGGTACTCAGCAAGAGTTTGAAGGTTTTGGTGCAATTACACCAAATGAAGATGCGCGTATGAAAAAAACGCCTCTATCATACTAAGGAGATTGATTATGTTTGAAGCAATTGCATTTTATTTATTTGCATTTTTAACCATATCTATGTTTTGGATTACGGTAACAACATCTCAAGCACTATATGCTCTTACAGCATTAGCAGCAGGGATGATTTTTATATCAGCATTTTTCTTTATCTTAGGTGCTGATTTCTTAGGTGCGATTCAAATCGTTGTATATTCAGGTGCTGTAATGGCTCTTTACTCTTTTGGTATGATGTTTTTTGATACAACTAGAGAAGTTAAAGAGAAACAAGGTAATAAAGCTATTATCTTAGGTCTTTCTACTTTATCTGTTATTTTAGTAGTAGCTATCTTTGCTGCTCCAATTGTTGGTGATAATATTACAGCTCTTTATCCTGTTATAGAGGGTGCTGGAAATACTCAGCAAGTTGGTTTAGTTCTATTTACTAAATACCTTGTGCCATTTGAAGTTGCTGCAGTAATGCTTCTTGTTGCTATGATTGCAGGAATTGTTTTAGCTGGTAAAAAAATGGACTTATCATTGACTCTCATGAATGAACAAGAGATTAAATCAATGAAAAAAAATCAAGATAAAAAGGTGCTTTCATGATGGAAATTGGATTAAATCACTATTTAGTATTATCAACTATCCTTTTTGCTATTGGTTTAGTTGGTGTAATGAGAAGAAAAAATCTTCTTATGTTATTTTTCGCAACTGAAATTTTATTAAATTCTGTAAATATTTCTTTTGCTGCGATTTCACACTTTTATGGTGACTTAACTGGACAAATGTTTGCATTTTTTGTAATTGCAATTGCTGCTAGTGAAGTTGCTGTTGGTCTTGGTTTACTTGTTGTTTGGCATAAAAAACATAACAATATTGACCTTGATACTATGTCAAGTATGAGAGGATAGGCTATGGAATTATATTTATATACAGCGCTTTTTTCACCACTAGTTGGTTCTTTATTTGCAGCATTATTTGCAGCTAATCCTAAAATAAAAATAGCTGGGATAATACCAAGTTTTATGCTTATAGTTTCATTTTCTAGTGCAGCTGTACTTTTAAATCATGTATTAAGTACAGATGAAATTGTTCATGTAGAACTTATGACTTGGATGCAAACGGGTAATTTATATATTCCGTTTGGTTTTGTAGTTGACCAAGTTAGTGTTACAATGATGATGGTTGTTACTTTAGTTTCAACTATTGTTCATATCTATGCTATTGGCTATATGGATCATGATAAAGCGTTTAATCGTTTCTTTGCTTGGTTGTCAGCATTTGTTTTTTCTATGATGATTCTTGTTATGAGTGATAACTTCGCAGGCTTATTTATTGGTTGGGAAGGTGTTGGTCTTTGTTCATGGGGTCTTATTGGTTTTTGGTATCATAAAGAATCAGCTACATGGGCAGCTAATGAAGCTTTCATTATGAATCGTATTGCTGACCTTGGAATGTTAATCGGAATTTTCTTAATTTATTGGAATACTGGAACATTACAATATGATGGTGCTTTTTCTGCAATGGCACATTTAGATCACTCAACTCTTACATGGATAGGAATCTTTCTTTTCATTGGTGCTATGGGTAAATCAGCTCAATTTCCACTGCATACTTGGCTTGCAGATGCAATGGAAGGACCAACTCCAGTTTCTGCACTAATTCATGCAGCGACAATGGTTACTGCTGGTGTATACTTAGTCATTCGTTCAAATGAGTTGTATTCAATGATTCCAAATGTTGGTTTATTTATCGCTTCTTTAGGAACTTTTGTTGCAGTATTCGCAGCTACAATGGCATTAGTAAATCGTGATATTAAGCGTGTTATTGCTTATTCAACACTTTCTCAACTAGGTTATATGTTTGCAGCAGCTGGACTTGGAGCATATTGGGTAGCACTATTTCATCTTATGGCTCATGCATTTTTTAAAGCACTTCTTTTCCTTGGTGGTGGTAATGTTATGCACGCGATGCATGATGAACTTGATCCATTCAAGATGGGTGCATTAGGAAAGACAATGAAAGGTACTATGGTTATGATGACTCTTGCTTCTGTTGCATTAGCAGGAATCTTTCCACTAGCTGGTTTCTTTTCTAAGGATTTAATTTTAGAAGTAGCTTTTGTTGATCATCACTTTGTCATTTATACAGTTTTACTTTTAACTGCTGGTTTGACTGCATTTTATAGTTTTAGAATTATTGCTCTTATTTTCCATGGTGAAGATAGACATACAGCACTTGGTTTCCATCCTCATGAAGCATATAAATTTATGTTATGGGCAATGGCACCACTTTTAGTATTGGCAATAATCGCAGGATTTACTTTTGAAGAACCATTTTTTGAGATGGTAACTCACTTATTACCAGATACTGAGTATCATATCCATTCACATTTAACTTATTGGATTATGACAATAGGTACTCAATCGTTTGTAATTATTTCTATTATTTATGCGTATAAGAAATATATGGTTAGAGATATTAAGGTTCCAGATGGGACTAGTGATATGGAAAATAGTTTTAAATATAAATTATTAATTAATCAATACTATATACCTTATTTTTATGAAGAGTATCTAGTAAAACCATATAAAGAACTTTCAACTATCTTCTGGGAAAAAGTAGATATGAAAATTGTTGATGCATCAGTAGATGGAATAGCAAATATATTCTATTCAACTGGAGAGAAAACAAGAAATATGCAAAGTGGAAATCTTTCTACTATGCTTAAATGGATGGTAGCTGGTACAGTTATCTTGTTATCATTAGCTGTAGTTTTTGGACTTGCAGCTAGACATTCTGATAGTATTATGTCAATACTATCAGGTTTAGGAGTTTAATATATGTTAGATCATATCTTATCGATTTTAATTTTCTTTCCAGCCTTAGCTGCAATTCTTGGATTTGTAGTCCATAAGGATAGTATGCGTTCGTATGGTGTAGCAGTTTCTGTTATAGAATTTGCACTTGCACTATTTTTGTGGTACTCATTTGATGATGGTGTAGCTGGTATGCAGTTTATGGAACAAATGGCACTTATTCCTGCTTTTGGAATCAACTATATAGTTGGTGTAGATGGAATTAGTCTTTTCATAGTTGTTTTAGCAGCATTTTTTACAATGATTGGTATCGCTTCACTAACTGATACTAAAGATGTAAAAAATATGATTATTACACTACTATTTTTACAAATGACAATGGTTGGTGTTTTCTTTGCTCTTGATGCTATCGTGTTTTACTTGTTCTGGGAACTTTCTCTTGTTCCAATGCTTTATATTATTGGGGCATGGGGTGGACCAAGAAGAATCTATGCATCTGTTAAATTTTTCTTATATACATTTGCAGGTTCATTAGTAATGCTTGTTGGTATGCTATTTATGGCTTACTTTTATTATCAAGCAACAGGACAATGGTCATTCGCACTTTTAGATTGGTATAGACTTATACTTCCTGAAAATTATCAACTATGGTTATTTGTTGCATTCTTCTTTGGTTTTGCTATTAAAGTTCCAATGTTTCCATTCCATACTTGGTTACCATACGCTCATGGTCAAGCACCAACAATTGGTTCGGTAATACTTGCAGCCATTTTACTTAAAATGGGAACTTATGCATTTATCCGATTTTCACTACCATTGTTTCCAGATGCAGCAGTTTACTTCATGTACCCAATTGCAACTCTAGCAATTATTATGATTATATATACAGCAATGGTTGCTTATGCTCAAAAAGATGTTAAGCAAGTTGTTGCATACTCATCTGTATCACATATGGGTGTTATTGTACTTGGTACATTTGCATTAAATGTTGAAGGAATCTCTGGTTCAATCTTTTTAATGATTGCTCATGGTGTTGTTTCAGGTGCATTGTTCTTACTTGTTGGTGTTATTTATGATAGAAGACATACAAAAATGATGGATCAATTTGGTGGTCTAGCTTCTGTTATGCCAAGATTTGCAACAATATTTGGAATTATGATGATGGCTTCTGTTGGACTTCCTCTTACAATTAACTTTGTTGGTGAATTTCTAAGTTTACTTGGATTTTATCAACAATCGCATATTTTAACTCTACTTGCAGGTGTTGCAATTATTGTTGGTGCGATTTATATGTTGTCAGCTTATAAAAAAATGTTTTTTGGTGAAGTTACAATAGAAGAAAATAAAAATCTTCCAGATGTAAATAAAAGAGAGCTTATTGCTTTGATTCCTTTGGTAATTATTACTGTTTGGTTAGGTATATATCCTAAACCAATTCTTGGACCAATAAATACAAGTGTTGAGTCAGTTGTGCAGTTGATGCATGAAAAAGCTCAAACAGATGAAGCTAAAAAAAGAATACCAAATCTTGCTGAAGATGTTGTAGTTATTAAAACTTCACAAAGGGAGGCACACTAATGTTATCACCAGTTAATATTTCAATGGAGTCATTAAACTTAATGACTCTTGCACCTATGCTTATACCAATAATAGGTGCATTACTAATTTTAGTGATGGACTTGTTCAAAAGTGGACAAGACAAATCAATGTATGTAATGATAAGTCTTCTTATTTTAGGAATTGATTTTGCAGCATTACTTGAGTCAGCTGGAGTTTTTACTAAAGATGGAACTGTAACAGGTGTATTTGATGTTATGCTTATTGATGGTTTAGCTATCCTTTCTCAGTTTATTATTGTTGGTGCGTCCATGTTATTTATACCACTAGCCCTAACTCAAAAAAGATTTCATGAGTTTGCATATCCTGAATTTTTTGCACTTTTCTTATTTATGATTGGTGGATTCCAGTTTATGGTTGCAACTGACAACTTAATCCTTGTTTTTGTAGGACTTGAAACAGCATCATTAGCACTATATACGCTTATTGCTATGCATAACCGTGATAAAAGTTTTGAAGCAGCAATTAAGTACTTTACTATGGGTGCATTAGCAGCAGGTTTTTTTAGTTTTGGTTCTATGGTGTTTTACGCACTTACAGGTTCAATTGAAATTAATCAAATAGCTACTGTATTAGCAGCTAATAATTATGCTGATATTGGTTTTGTACTTGTTGGTGTTGTATTTATGTTAGCATCATTTGGTTTTAAACTTTCAATGGTACCATTTCATACTTGGACACCAGATGTTTATGAAGGAAGTTCAGCTGCGTTAGCAGGGTATATGTCAATTGTACCAAAGATAGCAGCTTTTGTTGTATCTATGCGTTTATTTGAATTTTTAATTCATTCAGGTGTAGTTTGGTTAGAGGTAGTTCTTTATATCTCTGTAGTTATTACTATGACAATGGCAAATATTTGGGCATTAGTTCAAACTGATGTTAAGCGTATGCTTGCATATTCTTCAATATCTCATGCAGGTTTTGTAATGGCAGCAATCTTAATTGGTACTACACAATCAAATTCAGCACTATTTTTCTATTGGATATTATTTTCTTTTACTAATCTTGGTTCATTTACAATGCTATGGATTTCAAGACAAAAAAATCTTCCAGCAGGACAAAGTTCAGATCATAGTTTTGAGAAATTTTCAGGTTTAGTAAAAACTTCACCATTAGCAGCTTCAATTATGGGTCTGTTTATGTTAAGTTTGGCTGGTGTTCCACCATTTGCACTATTCTGGGGTAAAATATATATGATTAGTTCTGCAGTAACAGGTGGATATACTGTTCTTGCTCTAATAATGGCTCTAAACTCAGCAATAGCTGGATATTATTACTTAAAACTAATAGTATATATGTTCATGAAAGAACCAGTTATTGTTCATAAAGGTGATATTAGTGCGACAAATGCTACATTATCACTAAAAACAATTATTGGTTTTGCTGTAGTGGGAACTATATTTGCTCTTATAGTAGCAAATCCATTACTAGAGTTTATTACAACATTTGTATATAATAGTGGATACTAAATAATAATTTTAAAGGAGTGTAGAATTTGTTAAGAACTATATTCTTTGCTCTTTTATTTTTAAATTTTTTAGCTTCTCCATTATCTGCCCTTGAAGTATCACTTCAAGGAGCAAAACAAAATCATGAAGAATATTCTATTATTCATATTAGGGATAAAAATAATTTTTTATGTCAAGAGATAAAAGATGACTTTGATATACCAAAGCAAATAGTATGTGCTTTTACAAAATCACCCTCACAAAAACTAAAAAAAATTCAAAATAACTTTTTTAAGATAAATAATCAAACTAAAGAGAAAACATTTTTTCTAATTATAAATCCTTATGAAAAAATGAAACTATATCCTGTGATATTTGATTTAACTCACGATAATACCATTTATTCACCAGAAGTTAAAATGTCAAAACATTGGATGATAGTTGGTTATAAAAATGAACTTCCATACATAAAAGAAAATAATTATTCTGATTTAGCTATAAACTTCCCTTTTACCTATTCTTATGATGCTTTTCCTTTTGTTGGCAGTTTAGATATGCAAGGAAACCCTGTTTATGTCAAAAGAGTTGGTGATGTAAAAGAGTATATAAGAATAAAAAACTTATATAAAGATAAAAGATATGAAAGATGTTTAGACCTAATAGATGAGATTATGTATGATTATCCAAATTCACTTTTTACACCAGAACTTTTATATTATAAAATTAAATCATTTGCTGCTTTAAAAAATGATGATGCTCTTATTGATGCTGCAAAAATTTACCTAAGAGAGTACTCATCTGATGAAAATATACCTGAGGTTTTAGCCCTTGTTGCAAGGTCTTATTATATTGAGGGGTTTAATACAGATGCAGAGTACTTCTTTGATAGATTATTTTCAGAACACTCTAGCAGTGTATATGCAGAGTGGGGATTGGTTTACAGAGCTCAGATGTATGAGTCATTGGGTAGCGCTTCTAAAGCAAAAGCCATGTATATTCAAGTAATTAATAAAACAACAAATATAGATGTAGCTATAGAAGCTGCTTATAGTTTAGCAAAGTATTATATTAGTACAGCTAAGTATAAGGAAGCAAATAAATATATTCAAAAAATTACAAAAGCAAAACCAATTTATTTTAAAGAGCATATGAGTACTTCAATGGATATGATGTATGATTTATCTGATGCTATGGCTTATGAAGCTGCTGCAAGTATATCTAAAGCTCTAAGTGATGCTTTGGGTCCACAATATGATGAATATGAAGAGTTATTACACAATATTGGGATTTGGCTAACTAAGACAGATAAAAAGAAAAAAGCACTTAATGCATTAAATGATTATTTAAAAAAGTTTCCAGATGGGGATTATTTAGATGCAGTTACACTTGCTAAAGATTCTTTATTTTTTGATTCACAAGATACAAATTTTACTACAAAATTAGCTAATTATGATAATTTGATAAAAGAGTATGTGGAAGATTCAATAGGAAGAAAAGCTACTTATGAAAAAGCAAAATTGCTTATTAAAAATGATAAATTTCGCGAAGCACTTGATTTAGAAGATGAATTGTTAAAATTAGATAAAGAGGTTTACCCTGAAATAGCTGAGATAATTACTAAAGCAGCTGTTGGCAGTATGAAAATGGCATTAGAAAAAAAAGAATGTCAAAGTGTTTTAGAAATTTCTGCTCAGTACAAAATTGAACTTTCAGATAAATGGGATGATGGAGTATACCTTTGTGCAATGAGGGGTGCTAATTTTACATTAGCTAAAAAAATGACAGATAAAAACTTAAAATCTAAAGACTTAGAACAAAGAAAAAAATGGTTATATAGACATATAAAAATAGATTTTGCAACAGGAAACTACTCAAATGTAATTGAGGCTTCACAAGAATTAATAATATTGATAAATGAAGATAAGAAATCACCTTATATAGATGTAAATAGATATCTTTTTGACACTTATTCAAGACTTGAGAACTCACAAAAAATGATAGAATCTATGAGTAAAATAGAAAAAGTTTATGGGCTTGATTATAAAGATATTGATAGATATATAAAAGTTATGAATATAGGTTCACAAACTAAAGATAATAACCTTGTTATAGAATATGCAAAAAAAGTTATGCAGATACAAAAAAATTCTAGTTCTTATGCTCAAAGCCCTTTTGTTGAGTTTACACTTTATCAGGCATATATTGATAAAGAAAATAATAATGATGCATTAAAAGTTATAAAATCGTTGGATGATAGAGAGCTTTCTAAAATTAATAGAGCAAGACAAAAATATCTTCTTGGAAGCATATATGATAAATTATGGCGAGATGATAATGCTCAAGAAGCTTATGATGAAGCTATTAAAGCTCAGCCTGATTCAGCTTGGGCTAATTTGGCTAAAGATGCTAAAAAGATATAAGTTTGTAACATAATGGCTATTATTAATAACTTTTATAAGAATAATATATTTTATTGATTGGTAATTATTGAAATATGTTATAATTAAAATAATTATACTTAAAGGCTTACTATGTTTAATAAAATGTCTATAAAATTAAAATTAATATTACAAACTATTGTCCCAATCCTTGCCATTGTTATTTTGGCTTTTACTATCCTTGTTTCAAAGTATTCAGAAGTAGATAATCTACAAAACATACAAAAAACATCTAAAATTCTTAGTGCAATCTCTTTACTTCTTCATGAAACACAAAAAGAAAGAGGAATGAGTGCTGGTTATTTGGGAAGTAATGGTAAAAACTTCAAAGATAAACTTCAACCACAAAGAAATCTTACAGATGCTAGAATTGCAGAATTAAAAGATCTTTTAACTGAGATTGATGTATCTAAAATAGATACTGATGTCAATAATGCTTTAAATAATGCATTATCTGTTTTATCTAATATAAATAATATAAGACCACGAGTTACAGAACAAAATATTAAAACATCTGAAGCTCTCGCATACTATACTGGTATGAATTCAAAATTTTTAAATACAGTAGTAAAAATCTCAAATTTTTCATCATCACCTGAAGTAACAAAGCAAATTATTGCTTATTATAGTTTTTTAATGGCTAAAGAAAGAGCAGGTATAGAAAGAGCAGTTGGAACAAATATTAGTGAGACTGATTATTTTAAAAATGGTTCAAAAGAAAAATTTAATGCTTTAGTAGCTGCACAAAACTCTTTTATATACAATTTTAAAGAGTATGCATCACAAGATGCTAAAGAATTTTACAAGAAAACACTTGATAATGATGCTGTTAGAAAAGTAAATAAGATGAGAAAAGTTATTAAATCTGCAAGTGAGATTGGTGGATTTGGGGTAAACCCTGTATATTGGTTTGATACTATTTCTAAAAAACTAGTACTTCTTAAAAAAACTGAAAATCATATCATTAAAAAATTAAACATAAGTACTCCAGCTATCAAAAAAAGTGTAAAACTTGCAGTATCAATTACTAATCTAGTTCATGAAACACAAAAAGAAAGAGGTGCAACAGCAGGTTATGTTGGAAGTAAAGGTAAAAGTTTTACAAAAAGACTTCCAGCGCAAAGACTAAATACAGATAGAAAATTAAAAATAATGAGAGATACTCTTGCAAATATAGGTATATCTACACTTAATGCAGAATCAAAAAAATATTTAAAACAAGGGTTAGCTAAACTTGCAAAACTTAAAACAATAAGAGATGGTGCAACAAGTCTGAGTATGGGTGGAGCAAAAGTTATTGGTTATTATACTGGTATAAATACAGTTTTTATAAATATGATTGGTGCAATAGCAAAAGATGCAAAAACTGCTTCAGAGGCAAGAGATTTACTTGCTTGGTATAACTTTATTATGAGTAAAGAAAGAGCTGGTATTGAAAGAGCAGTTATGTCAAATACTTTTGCTAGAAATAAATTTTTGTATGGTATGAAAGAAAAATTTACAAAACTTGTAACTGAACAAGATTCATTTTTGAAAAGTTTTGAAAAATCAGCTAGTAAAGATATGTTGAAGTTTTATAAAAAAACTGTTGTTGGTCATGATATAGATGAAGTAAATAGAATGAGAAAAATAGCATTTAATGCTAAAAGTATTGGTGGATTTGGAATCAACTACAAAAATTGGTTTGATACTATAACAATAAAAATAAATCTACTTAAAAAGATTGATGATAGCTTATCTGTAGAGTTAGAAAAAACTATTGTTAATCAAATAGATGATATGAATAGTTCACTTTATACAACGCTTATTTTAGTGCTATTGGTACTATTTATAATACTTGTATTTTCTAAAATTATTTTAAATGGTATTATAAAATCTATTAAAGGTTTTGAGATAGGATTATTAGAATTTTTTGACTATATCAATAGAGAATCAACAGATGTTAGTCTGCTTGATGATAGTTCAGATGATGAGTTAGGTTCTATGGCAAAAATTGTAAATAAAAATATTCAAAGAACTAAGAAAAGTATAGAAGAAGATAATGCATTTATATCTAATGCACAAGATGTTATGAAGCGAGTTGGAAATGGATGGCTATCTGAGCATATTCAAGCCCAAACAAGTAATCCTAGTTTATCGTTACTTAGAACAACGGTAAATAATAGTCTTGATGGTTTAAAAGAAAAATTTGAAAATGTAAATCATACTTTGGCAGAATATTCTGCTTATGATTATACAAAAGACTTAGATGTAAAAGGTATTGAGTCTGATGGTTTATTTGATAAGTTAATAAATGAAATAAATACATTAAAAAATGCTATTGTAGATATGCTGAATAATTCTGAAAATAGTTCTAGCGAACTTTTAAGCAAGGCTGATTTTTTACAAGAGCAGATGAAAGAGCTAAGTGATGCAACTTTATCACAGGTTGAGATGCTACAACAAACAGCAAATACAATGCATGGGATAGATGAATCAAGTAGAGATACATCAGATAAAGCTCAAGAGGTTATTAACCAATCTAATGATATAAAATCTGTTGTTTCTATTATTTCTGATATTGCTGAACAAACAAATCTACTCGCATTAAATGCAGCTATTGAAGCTGCTCGTGCTGGTGAGCATGGTCGCGGTTTTGCTGTTGTTGCTGATGAGGTAAGAAAACTTGCAGAGCGTACTCAAAAATCACTTTCAGAAATTAACGCAAATATCAATATTTTAACACAGTCTATTACTGATATTGGTGTTAGTATTGATGAACAATGTACAAATATTTCAGATATAAATGGTACAATAATTCAGATTGACAATAAAACACAAGATAATGCTGATATTGTAAATAAGATAGATTTAGTAGCAAATGATGTAAAAGATATGGCTTCTGATATATCTGATAAGGTTAAAAAGAATAAGTTTTAATAA
>Ga0256826_1000034_pt1 | contig 59443 bp, 43 predicted proteins | sample CV79metaG_FD_185975 | JGI IMG/M metagenome (GOLD analysis project Ga0256826, IMG submission 185975) | Hydrothermal vent microbial communities from East Pacific Rise, Pacific Ocean - CV79 | ecosystem: Environmental > Aquatic > Marine > Hydrothermal vents | place: Pacific Ocean: East Pacific Rise...
GCGTTTCCCAAATTCATCGGTAGCATCCCAATCAATTTTAGTATTTCTGTAACTTGTAACAAACATTGTTTCCTTTAACCTTGTTACAAACTGACCATTCATATTATAAATATCAATAATTATATCGAGGTTCTGATTAGATTGATTGTGTTCAAATGAAAAAGTTGTAAAGTCTGTTATAGGATTAGGATAATTGAATAATTGATCCAATGCCATTTCGGTAGATGATGCTACAACAAACTGAATGCTTGTTTTGCTAGAATTATTATGAATATCCCAAACTTTAAGTTCAATAGTATGTTCCCCCGAACTTAAATTAAAATAAGGGAATGACACAGCACCACTTTTATAACTATTGGCATCTGCCAAATAGTAATCATTCAATATTTTTATACTATTTTCTTCATGATCTATTACAGCTGATATGTCGTGTCCTATTCCGTTACCAGTAGTGTTGATACCATTCTCATCAGAAAGGAAAGCTAATAAAACTGGGTTTTCATTAGTTAAGCCCCCGGCTCTAAAATTTGTATTATTCATATACAATTCTATTGTAGGTCCTTGATTATCATTGCTGTTAGAATCAGAATATCCACCTATCACTATATCATTATCGTAGCCAGTTGCATCGGTAATGGAGTTTGTTGCATATAAACTTATCTTTCCTTTACCATATTTATAGGCAATATCTTTGGGTACAATAAAAGAAAACTCAAATAGACCGTTTATAACATCTGCTTTTCCTTTATACAAAATATTTTTTTGTAAGTTGAAAGTATAAACGGGGCTTCCGGCGTCATTGCCCAGAGTGGTAACTTCAGTAGGTTTATCATAAATAGTAGGGTAAACAAAACCATTAAAATCAGTCATCAAAATATTGTTTTCATCTGTTACTTCGCCTCTGATAGTAATATTGGAAAGGGCTTTTAAAGTATCTGTTACTTCGCCCGTTAATGTATTTTCAATTGAAGTTATACTTAAATTATGTTCTGGATTATTCAGTCTTAAAGCAGGATCACCTAACAAAATAAACTTACGCACATTTACACCACTACCACTGGCCAACTTAGTACCCATAATAATATCTCCCATCCTTGGGTATTTCCCATTTGTTCTTTTTAGAGCAATTTTGTAGAAATTTGTACTTACAATAAAATTACTACCCGCATAAGTAGCACGAGCAGTTGTAAATAATGAGATAGCTCCCCCTCTATCATTTAAAAATATTTTTTCCCCGGCAGATACCCTTGCAGGATCGTCGTAGCGTGCAAATTCACATGTTGCGGTTAGGAAAACAGGTAAATTTGCATAATTAGTCCAAGAGTCAATATCAGGAATATCTAGGAACCTTTCTTGTCCCCAACCCACTTCGCCACCATGTCCTGTATAACTAATTATTAAAGCTCCTTTTTCTACTCGTTCACTTATGGCATCATTCACCTTGGGATATCTTTGTCCTGCCGGTGTAGACTCTTGCTGATAAGCATCTACAAAAATTTTATCGAGATTAGCTGTTTTGTAGATACTATCAACCAAAATACTTAAATCATTAGCTTGATCCAAATGCAAGTTTCCATCTTCATCATCGGCAATAAAACAAATAGTGTTTCTCCAATCGGCCATTACTCTGGGATCATTGCTTTTGTAAAATTTTATTTTATCCACCATCTCTTGTGCTTGCTCTGCTGAAGTAACAGGAAACCTACCAGTACCAATATTAACTTCATCATAAACAAAATCGCCTTCGTTCTCATCTAAATAGGCGAAAAAATCATCGGTAGAAATAGAGGAAATAGGATCAAAACTCTCAAAAGATTCCCAAGTTGGAACCAAATTGGTGTTTTCTGGGACTCTATTTAAATAATCCATGCTGGCGTCGCCAAAAAACAGCACATACTTTAATTTTTTATCCAAAGCTGAATTTTCATAAACCCCTCTAATAAAGTCCCTAATAGCACCAATATCCTGTCTGCCACTACTATATTCGTGATAAATGGGTTCTAAAGTAGTTACATAAACATCCATATGATCATCATCACGATGGAATTGTGCTAACTCTTCTGCTTGAGAAAGAAAAGCAGAGTTTGTAATAATGATAAATTCATGATTTATCTCGGCATGTAGATTTTGGTTTTCAACTGCTTTCACATATGATGGAGCTAGAGTAGACTTAAAAGCAATAAACTCACGTAATATTTCCGTACTTAAAGTAAAATCAAGTTTGTTTGCCGTATTATTAAATTTAATCCTGCGAGGAGTAGTAACATCACTAACCTCCCATATGTCCAAGTCTTCATTATTTGGGTTCTGTAAAATAAAATTTGAAACCCTTCCCAGTTTTACCGACTCAGGACTTCTAAAACTCATTTGAGTTCCACTATAAATTAAATCTCTTTTTACATTAATCTCCAAATAATCCAACCATCCGGTGCTTCCTGTAAGAGGCTGGTCATAGGAAACTGCGATAGGAATACTATTAAAACTCCCTGTATAATTAATATTCCAATCGCGATCACCACCTTCAGCATAACTTGCATAGTTACCTCCGGATAAGGCAGGGATACTAACGCTTTTATTTTGGGCTAAAATATTAATATTAAAATTACTGTTTCGAGTAGAACGAGCTGCCATAACAGCCTGTAAATAAAGAGATGAATTACTTTTAATATGATCAAAACTAAACTCATATTTATACTCTGTTGTAAATTCATATTTATCTCCAAACCATCTTCTACCAGAGTTTATTAAATTATACGTTTCGTCTTCAATAAAATCATAATCTACAAAATCGTTAACAGTATAATTGGCATTTTGAGTATCATTGGTCTCTTGAATTCTTAAGCCATTACCCTCACTTAAAACCAAATAATAATACGACTCTCTGCTATAAATATTTAATTCATGGTGAAAGGCCTGATCTTTACCATTATAAGTCCATGTGTCGGGACCTTCGCCATAAAATAGAATATAATCTCCGGCGTTAAAAATACCATCTCCCCCATCAACCATTTTTATAGCAATTTCAGGAATATCAGCATATCTAAAATCGTTATTGAACTCGGCAATCATGCCACCAAAACCATACATTTTTATATTTGATGATGCTATACTACTCACATCAATTCCGGCACTATTTACCTGCTCATATGTAAGTTTGTACACTCCAGTTTGATTTAATGAAAATTGATACCATTTTCCATCTCTCATTGCTGATTGCTCGCTAAAAACTGTTGTCGGTTTTGATTTAGCCAGCTCATTAGAGACTTTCAGCTCATAAGTCAAATCAAAATAGGCAAGCTTGTCAACCACATTGGGCAAAATACTTTTTTTAATTAAAGGGAAAAGAATAACAGCAATTTTTTGATTATTGGAGTATTTATAATAATGGTCTATTTTATAGGTATTAGAAATATCTTCAGTTAAATTTTCTATATCAATTTCCTTTAAGCGTGTTGATTCTTCGGATTTGTTTGTTATTTCAATATGAGTAATTTCACTGTTGCCAGCTATAGGGATTTCCAAAACAAAATATGGGATAAGGCCTGTGGAACCCATCAATTTTGCTCCTTCATAAGGGAGCCCAAAATAATTATTACTGGCATTGTCTACTAATTGCCTTGGAGTATTCCAATTCATCAAATAATGCTCTGTTTGCTTTTGCGCAAAAAGTATCATTGTGAATGATAATGTCAAGAAAAAAATAAATGCTTTTTTCATAAAAAAAGAATTGAATAGTTTAATAATCGCCTATCGAGATAGACAGATAAATTGCGTAATTACATCATAAACGACCATAAATGATTTTTATTATACAGTTTTAACAATAAGGATTCCTACTATAAGACAACTTACGAACAATTTTAGTTGTCGATATACTAGTTTTAACAAAAAATTATTGCTTGAAACTCATAAATATATTTATTAAATTTGTTTTAGTGCGTGAGACTAAAATAACTAAACTACAAATATCAATAAACTTACAAGTTTGTCGTTACTAAAGAAATAATTTTACAAATGAAACAAAAAAACGCCAATTTAGTATAATCCTTGATGAGGCATTTTTTGATTTTTTTTATGATTGACAGTAAATATTCTAAATTTCTTTATCAATCAAAAAATAATTTGTAATATTGTTTTCTTAAACGACAGAACCTGTTCTAATCGATAAACCATATGAACAACAGACTAACGAAAATTATCATTGCATTTCTCCTGACAGTAATAACGGGGGTTACAGAGGCTCAGGATCCAATCTTTTCGCAATTTTATGCCAATCCTTTATATCTTAATCCTGCGCTTGCTGGTTCTGCATTGACTCCTCGACTGACACTAAATTACAGAAACCAGTGGCCTTCATTGGACGCTAATTTCGTAACTTACGGTGCATCTTATGATCAATACCTCCCAAGTATCAATAGTGGGGTTGGTATTTCTTTCATGACCGATAGAGCCGGACAAGGTGTTTTAGTTAGTGGAGGAATTAGTGCACTTTATAGTTACCGATTGAAAATCAATAGAGAGATGTTTGTTAATTTTGGAGTAAAAGCGAGTTTTTTTCAAGGAAAACTTGACTGGAATTCTCTCACTTTTGGCGATCAATATGACCCAATACGAGGATTGGTTTTTGAAACAGCAGAAACTCAGCCATCCACAACTAGTAAAAGTATTGCAGATTTTAGTGCTGGTGCTGTGTATACTTATAAAGACATTTTCTTTGGTGGTATTGCAGTAGATCACCTCACCCAGCCTTCTAATGGTTTTTACGATGATAAATTAAGTAAATTGCACACAAAAATTACTATTCATGGTGGTGCTGTAATTGATTTAAGAAATAGAAAATATCGAGGAGCTCGTTACGATAGAATTACTGTATCACCAAATATTATCTACCAACAACAACAAAATTTTAAACAAATCAATTTTGGTTTATACTTAAATAAGAATCCTTTCGTTATTGGTGCGTGGTATAGACACGATGTTACAAATGCCGATGCCATTATTGTATTACTTGGTTTCCAGCATAGTAATTTTAAATTTGGATATAGTTATGATGTAACTATTTCAAATTTGCAAAATGCAACCGGTGGTGCGCATGAAATATCTGTAGGGTATACTTTTGATACTGGTTCACAATATAGATCCAGAAGAACTAGACTAGATGCAATACCTTCACCTAGCTTTTAATGATTAGAGAAATAAAAAATAATATAATGTACAGTTTAAGAAAAATAGTAAGTTTTGTTTCATTGGCGATTTTAGTTATTGCCATGAGTTCATGTGGATCAAAAACTGGTTCAAGAACTACAGGTTGGTCATATAATGATCCCGAAATGGGTGGTTTTGAATCAAACGATTATGTTGAGCAAGAAGCTGGCCCAGGTTTGGTTCTTATCGAAGGTGGTACTTTCGTTATGGGTACTACACAGGACCAAGTAGTGTTTAATACAAATAACTTTCCCAGAAGGTTAACAATACGCTCATTTTATATGGATCAAACAGAGGTTGCAAATATTGATTATTTGGAATACCTGTATTGGTTGAATAGAGTATATGGCGTTAACTATCCAGAAGTTCATCGTAAAGCATTACCTGACACCTTAGTATGGCGCTCAAAATTAGGTTTTAATGAGCCTTTGGTTGATAATTATTTGCGCCATCCTGCCTATAAAAACTATCCTGTAGTTGGTGTTAATTGGCTCCAAGCTAACGATTATGCTAAATGGCGTACCGATAGAGTTAACGAGTTTAAATTATTCCAAAATGAAGTTTTAGAAATAGATTTAGATCAACAGGACGAAAATAACTTCAATACAGAAGCTTACTTGGCTGGACAATACGAAGGATTGGTTAACAAACCTTTGGAAAATTTAAACCCCAATAGTGATGGTACTCGTATTGCTAAAATGGAAGACGGTATTTTACTACCCGATTACAGATTGCCAACTGAAGCAGAATGGGAATATGCTGCATTAGGCTTGATAGAAAACACATTGTATGAAAGAATAAGCCAAAGAAAAACATATCCTTGGAACGGAAACTATATTCGTACTGCTGATAAAAAATATTATGGAAATTTTGTTGCTAACTTTAAACGTGGACGTGGTGACTACATGGGTGTTGCCGGCGCATTGAATGATGGAGCAGATATTCCAACTGAAGTTGGGACTTATTTCCCTAATGATTACGGCTTATATAACATGGGTGGTAATGTAAGCGAATGGGTACTTGATGTATATCGTCCTTCTAGTTTGGATGATATGGACGACTTAGCCGGTTTCCGTGGAAATGTTTTTCAAACAAAAGAAACCGACCAAGATGGTTTTGTTGCGCAAAAAGATAGCTTAGGAAGAATTAGATATAGAGATATTGACGTTACCGAAGCAGAAGGAAGAAAAAACTACTCCAAAGCTGATAATATCAATTATGAAGATGGTGATTATACATCTGTTTTAAAAGTTGGTGGAGATGACGAGAATTGGTTAATCCCTGACTCTTTAGTAACCGGAACCACTTCCTCTATGGTCTATGATTATGGAAAAACATCTATGATTAATGATGATGTTCGTGTATATAAAGGAGGTAGTTGGAAAGACCCCGCTTATTATTTAAGTCCATCCACTAGAAGATTCCTAAATCAAGGAGAATCAACCAACTATATTGGGTTCAGATGTGCTATGACACGTGTAGGAAGTCCAATATCAGGTAGAAAATAGAATAAGAAATTATTTTTTGAAAAAGTCATTTTGATAAGGTCATTTCCTTTTATCAAAATGGCTTTTTTTTTAATCTATTATAAATGAAAGTATTATATTCAAAATTTAAACAAGCCAATGGAGTGTCAATTGATACCCGATCAATTAAAGGAGGAGAACTGTTCTTTTGTCTTAGAGGTGACAATTTTAATGGTAATAAATTTGCACAACAAGCCTTAGATTCAGGAGCATTCCTAGTAATTGTTGACGATTCTGATTATTTTATAGAAAATACAAAGATGCTTTTGGTGGAAAATAGCCTAAAGAGTTTACAAGAGCTTGCCAAATATCACCGAAAGCAATTAAAAATACCTGTGATTGGAATTACAGGTACTAATGGGAAAACAACTAGCAAAGAATTAATTACAGCAATTCTTTCTACTCATTATCGTGTATTAGCCACGCAAGGGAATTTCAACAACCATATTGGTGTTCCTCTTACTTTATTGCAAATTAACAACCAACACGAAATAGCTGTAATTGAAATGGGTGCCAACCATATGGGTGAAATTGAAGATCTTTGCCTGCTTTCACAACCTAACTTTGGCCTTATTAGTAATATTGGTAAGGCACACCTGGAAGGCTTTGGTTCCTTTGAGAATATTATTCAGACAAAAACTGCCCTCTATCGTTCTGTAATTGATAATTCAGGAATATTGTTTGTTAATGCTGATGATAAACTCCTAGTGGAGAAAGCCCCTAAAGAAAAAATAGAAAAGTACAGCTCAATTACAAAAACAAAGGTGAGAGTGAAACCAATAAAATCTGATAGATACCTTCAGTTTTATTGGGATGAGCATTTAATCAAGACCCAATTATTTGGTGATTATAATTTGTATAATGCTGCAGCTGCAATCTCAGTTGGCAAATATTTTGATGTTCCAAATGCAAAGATTATTTCTGCATTAGAAAAATATTCTCCATCAAATAATAGATCACAACTAGAAATAGGTAAAAATAATCAATTAATACTAGATGCCTATAATGCCAATCCTGACAGTATGGATCATGCAATTAATTCCTTTAATCAAGCCTTATTTAATAATAAGGCTGTTATTTTAGGAGATATGCTTGAACTTGGAAGTTTTGCTCATAACGAACACTTAGCCCTTTTACAAAAACTTAATACCCTAAATTTTGATAAAGTATACTTAGTTGGACCAGAATTTTATGCTTTAAAAAATGATTTCACCCACTTTTCATTTTTCAAAAACAACTTGGAAGCTTTAGATTTTTTCACTTTAAATCCACTAAAAGCATACAGAATACTTTTGAAAGGATCGAGAGGAATTAAGTTAGAAATACTTAAAGAACAACTTCTCTAAAATGAACCTCTTCAAATCTATAGGGATTATGTCCGGAACTTCCTTAGACGGAATAGATTTGGCATATGTTGAATTTACTGAAGAAGATGGTAAATGGAGCTTTCAGCTTGGACCTTCACAAAGTATTATATATCAGGATTCTTGGAAAAACAGATTAAAAAATCTGATGAATGCCTCTGCCTTAGAATTCGTAAAGACACATGTGGATTATGGGAAATATACAGGAGAATTAGTTCGTAAATTTGTGAATACTTGGCAACTAAAACCAGATGTAATTGGTGTTCATGGCCATACTGTTTTTCATAACCCTAAAGTTGGGTTTACTTGTCAGATTGGTGATGGTGCTACAATTGCAGCTATATCACAACAAATAATAGCGAACGACTTCCGTAGTATGGATGTTGCCAGAGGAGGGCAAGGAGCACCCTTAGTACCCATTGGTGATCAATTATTGTTTCATGACTACCAAGCTTGCTTAAATATTGGTGGTTTCGCTAATATCTCTTATCAAAAAAATGATCGATTAATAGCTTATGATGTGGGGCCGGCAAATATAATACTGAACCCAATAGCATTGGACTTAGGATATCACTTTGATGATAAAGGAGAAATTGCACGTAGTGGACAAATCCTATCTGGACTATTACAGCAACTCAAGTCCATTCCTTATTATAAGAAATCTCCTCCAAAATCATTGGGGAAAGAATGGGTAGATAAAAATATTTCCCCTCTTATTGCGCCAAATATGATTCCAAAAGATATTCTACGCACTTTTATAGAACATATTTCTTTAATTATTTCTCAAGAAATGGCGGGCATTCAAAAAGGGAAAGTACTTATCACAGGCGGAGGAGCGTTTAATCATTTTCTTATTGAAAAAATAAAAGAGAGAACCGATTTGGAGCTTGTTCTTCCTTCCAATGATATTATCGAAATGAAAGAAGCTATTATTTTTGCTTTTCTAGCTGTTCTACGATTACAAAATAAAACAAACACAATTCAAACGGTAACAGGTGCTAGAATTGCCAGTATCAGTGGTGCTTTGCATAATGGACGATAAATACTCTTGTATTACCAATTCAATCTTAACACCATTATTATTGTGAACAAGATGAGAGATTAAAATATACTTTTTAGTGTTTCTCCTCCATTTTTCCATTTGATATTGCAACCGGTACTGGGTTTTTGCTTATCAGATACCAAATCACCAATAAATAACTGATTTAATGCATTTCGCAAATCTTTACCATCTACAGCTACATTATTATTGGGTCTTGATCCATCTAATTGCCCTCGGTAAACACATAAATCATCAACATCAAAAACATTATAATCGGGTGTACATGCAGCTTGATAGGCTTTGGCAACATCTTGGCTTTCATCGTATAAATAAGGAAAGGGAAATTGCCATTTCTTGGCATGATTTTTCATTAAACCGGGTGCGTCTTGGGGGTAATTCTTCACATCATTGGAGCTGATAGCAACAAATCCAAATCCTTTTGGCATATACTCTCTAGCAATATTTACTATTTCGTGAATCACATGAATGACATAAGGACAATGATTACAAATAAAAATAACGACTGTCCCTTTTGTACCTCTAATGTCTGAATATTTTATTTTTTTACCGGATACAGTATCGGGCAGTTGAAATTCTGGAGCTATAAACCCTAAAGGGATTTTTATTGTTGGTGTTTCTGACATGATCTTTAAAGTTTTAATAATTCTTCCTTAGCCATTTGGTAATCTTTTATTATTTCCTGAATAATTTTTTCTGCAGGTAGAATTTCATGAATGCTAGAGGATACTTGCCCAATCTCTAACTCACCGTCTTCAGTATCTCCAAAGAACATTCCCTTTTTAGCACGACCATGACCTAATAAATTCTCTAATTCCTTTTTAGTAGCATTATTTTTATAAGCATTTTCAACTTGTGCAGCAAATTTATTTCTTAATAAACGTACAGGAACCAACTCTTTAAGCATAAGTTTGGTATCACCATCTTTGGCTTCTAAAACCTTCAGCTTAAAATTGTTATGTGCAGAGCTTTCAGTTGAACAGACAAAACGACTCCCTATTTGAACTCCATCCGCTCCTAAAGCCATTGCAGCTAACATGGCTCTACCACTTCCAATTCCTCCTGCGGCAATTATTGGGATATCGATATCAGGTTTCAAGGAAGGAATAAGCGTAAATGTAGTTGATTCTTCAAAACCATTATGCCCTCCGGCTTCAAAACCCTCGGCAACTATAGCGTCTACTCCGGCTTCCACACATTTAATGGCAAATTTACTATTAGCAATCACATGAGCTACAATTATTCCTTTGCTTTTTAAATAGGAAGTGTATTTTTTTGGATTCCCGGCCGAAGTAAAAACTACTGGTACTTTCTCATCTAATATTACTTGTATGTGCTCTTCTATTTGAGGATAAAGTAAAGGAAGATTCACCCCAAAAGGTTTATTAGTAGATTTTTTGACCTTTTGTATATGTTCATGCAGCAAATCGGGGTGCATACTTCCTGCGCCTATTATTCCAAGCCCCCCAGCTTCTGAAACTGCAGTTGCTAATTCCCAGCCACTACACCATATCATTCCGCCTTGGATAATGGGATATTTTATTTTGAAAAGTTGTGTGATTTTATTTTCCATATAAATACAAAGTTAAAAACATTTGTTCAACGATATGCATTTTATCCATTTGCTTATATCAATGAAATCGAATTCTTTTCTTCTACACCTAACATACCTACAAAATGGCGTATATCTGATTCGATTATCTAATCAGAAATCAGCATTTTTTGAAACTAACAAATTAGTAATTCTATGACGATTTATGTTTTAGTGATCATAAACATATTGCTATTGTTTACAATTTTAATGCAAGAACACAGGACAAAAACTATTTTTTATACTTGATTTAAATAATTCCAATATATGCTCTTATCAATTGGAGTATTATTATTAATCAAATTGGAGTACTTAATTGTTTATATTAGCAATGAAGTTGTCAAAAACTGCCATTGTTAGATGGCACAAGGACTATCATACTTTTAAACTACCAGTTAAAATGAAGTAAGCTTGAACAAATAACCTTTAATAGTTACCCTCAGGATTTGAAATTCGAGAATATAAGTCACCTACTATCTATTATCTAAAACAATAGTTTCTCCTCCCTACTTCACCAAAGTAACAAAGCCCTTAAACACCTCTCTGTTTCCTTGCAGGTCGCTCACTTCAATCACCCAAGCATAAACGCCCAGTGCGCATTCGCTGCCATCTTTTAGCTTGCGGCCGTCCCATTGTTGGTAGAAATTGGTGGTTTCAAACATGAGCTCTCCCCAGCGACTGAATACTCGGAAAGTATAGGTCTTGTCCTCGAAGTATTTCTCCCGCTAGCGCGGATTTGCACCTTAAATCCGTGCGGATATAATACCAACAAAGAGACTATTATAATATAATTTCTTTATCTTTGTTATACGTCTACAATTAACAAATTGCATGGCCAGATAAGCTGTATAATTGTTTTGGTTTATGGCGCACGGCTTAGCTTCACTGAGCTCCTTTAAGTCAGTTGCAATCCGATAGCCATTAGATCCGCGCTAGCGGTAGAACATGATTTGATATGCAAAATTCTATCTTCCAGATCTAACCCATTTTGCTGGCATAGAAATAATTTGAAAGATAAATTTTTAATGCGAGAGTGTTGCATTAGATTTTTGATTTTTGTTGGGCTCATATTAATAATAAACCAATGTGCAAAAAACACTCCAAATCTCGTTGCTAAGAGGGGCTTTTACAACTATTAGGTACATATATTTAATCTTACCTTAAAATCCTTAATCAAAGCCCTAGCACCTTCTAGAATAGATTTTATTAATATGGGCAGTTTTCTGTTGATTGTATTGTTAAATCAGTTTAATGCCTTTAATATTTGTTCCTGCTTGTTGGCTTATGCTAATCACCAGTTAAACAAAAACCATGCAAAATTACGAACCTATTCTTTAAAGGTATTGATAATTTTTAATTAAAGTTCTTAGTAATTTGCTGTAAAGATTATTATCGGCTAATGATACTTGAAAATCATAATTATCCAAAAAATAAGCAAATACAATTCTTATCTAAAAATCATAAATTGCTCACGTATTTCCAATCCGAAATCACCTTGATATTCCTTTAATACGATACCGTTTTTTTGATCTTTAACCTTTAAACAAGATGCTTTTGAGTTTGGTAACTTGATTCCATTTCCCTGCTCATCATAAAATATCATTTCATAGCAACCCGGATTAAGGCTAAGGTTGAATTGGTAGTTTTTATGATCAGAAAGTTCCTCACTCATATAAACAATATCGCCATCCTCATTGAAAATCTCCAATCCATTATACTGAGCATCATCACCAGTTTGTATCTCGAAACTAAGCTTATAGGGGAATACATCTGCTAGTTCCATTACCGATGTTTTTTTACCTCTCAAGTAAGCCTTTTCCTGACCATTGACCTTAGAAATATGTGCGGTAAATGTTTCCGGTTCATCATATTTGTCATAGAAATACCAATTAAGAGAAGGCAAATAAACAATTTCTTGCTCCATAAAACCCAACTCTCCTTTCCAACGAAATTTATTATCAGTCTGATAATTATATCCATAATTAAAGGTGATTGTATTTACAGTTTCCTTACCATTATTTTGAATTAATATGATGGGGTTTCCACAAATAGGATTATAACGGTGATGCCAAAGGTCTATATTTGGTGCAATTATCTCACTTATTGAAACATTCAATTTTTCAGTAGGTTCGGCCAAAGCAAATAATACAGCTGAAGTAATATAAGATTGAACACCACTATTTTCATACAAATCTTTTTGAAAACGCATATCAACTTTTATATCTTCCTGTTTCAAACTTTCTTTGTTAAGATAATGAACTAAAGGATTAACTCTAAGACCAGGACACCAATTAGGATGGTTAGAAGACCAAGCTTCTAATTGAGGAAATATAGGATTCAATCCACAATCGTCGCGCCAAATACTTCTTTTACTTATTTCTTGATTATTCACACTTAAAAAATAGAATCTCGCAGACTGTTCCTTACTAATATCCTCACTTTTTCCACTCACAATAATGCTAATAAATGCAGAGGCACTTAATTCTGGCAAATGAACTCTTCGGCTCGGCAAATATTCTGCATCTACACCATTTTTCCCATAGGGGAAGCCATCCTCACTACTTTGCCACAAAGGAATAATATCTAATACTTTAACCGGCATTTCTCCTTTGTCCAACAAAAAAGAGAAAGCCATTTTTAGGCCTGGTGATTCACCACTAAACTGTACCGTTATTCTGCCATTCTTTACCAAAAGACTTTGCCACAAAGTAAGATCAAAATTATAGATAATTTGATTTCCAGCAACTCTGTTTTTATAATAAGAAGGCAAATAAATTCTTGCAAACTCAATCTTCTCTCCTACCGGATTAGGCTTATCTATATCCAACTGCAAAGACAAGTAATCTCCTTTTTTAAAAACACAACTTTCTTCCAATTGAAGAAAAAGCGATAAATCCACTTGACGAAAAGAGTGCTTAGGAATGTCAAATGATATTTCTTGCTTGCCTGATAATAAAGAGATTGTATCGGAATTTAATTGCGTTTGAGCATGTCCAAAAGCTCCCGTAGAAAGCAAAAATACGATTATATAAAAATAATATTTACCCATATATTGTATATTAATATTTCAAATCCAAAGTTACATGATTTTTCCTTAACCTTAAAAAACAATATTCACATTATTTAACTGTTATGCATATACAGCCATAAAGATATTTTGTAATATTGTATGCGTATAAAAAAATTGACAATCCCATTCCCATGAAAAAAAAGAGTTTACTCATTAGTGCAGGTATTATTATAGCAATTGCTATCTTTTGGTTTTTATCACCTAAAGCAGATAATAGCCATACAATTATTGCTCCTGTTAGTTATGGTAGTTTTGTAATAAGTGTTACTACAACCGGTGAATTAGACGCAAAAAATTCCACAGAAATCAAAGGTCCTCCTAACCTTCAAAGTATTGAAATATGGTCCGATATAAAACTCGAAAATATAGTTGAAGAAGGTACAGTTGTAGATTCCGGCGATTATATTGCCTCACTCGACAAAACATCAGTACTCAATAAACTAAAAGATGTTGATTCCAACTTGGACAAACTCCAATCGCAAATAACTAAGTTAAAACTAGATTCAGCATTAAATTTACGTGCGGCCCGTGATCAAATGATTAATTTGGAGTATGGAGCAGAAGAAGCCCGTTTGGAAGTAGAGAATTCGAAGTTTGAGCCAAAAGCAACACAGCGCAAAATGGAGATTACTTATGAGAAAGCAATACGTGGATTAGAACAAGCTAAAGAAAATTATATTCTTAAAAAGAATAAAGAAGAAACTTCTATTAATGAAGTAATGATTGACTATAATAAATCTCAAAATGCTAAAAATAGGATTATTGATATGCTCGATAAATTTACCATTAAAGCACCTCAAGCCGGAATGGTTATCTATGCTAAAACCTGGAGAGGAGATAAAATAAAAGCCGGATCCATGATTTCCCCTTGGCGACCCACGGTAGCTAAACTACCTGATCTTACTCAAATGATAATAAAAACCTATGTGAACGAGATTGACATCAGTAAAATTCAGGTGGATCAACACGTAGAAATAGGTGTAGATGCATTCTCCAATAAAAAACTGGAAGGCATTATTTCTTCAGTTGCCAATATTGGCGAAGAAATGAAGAACTCCACAGCTCATGTTTTTGAAGTGAGTATTATTGTTTTAGGAAAAGATGAAGATTTAAGACCTGCAATGACCACCAAAAACAAAATAATTACCAATGAGTTACAAGATGTTCTTTATATACCATTGGAAGCATTAAATACCGAAGACAGTATACAATTTGTATATTCTGATGGCAAAAAACATCAAGTAGAAACAGGAAGCAGCAACGATGAAAACATCATTATTACGCGTGGACTCAACCAAAATGATGCAGTATATTTATTCCCTCCTGATGGAGCAGACAGATGGGATTATGAACTATTACCAGAAGTAGAAACGACAGAAAAACAATAGCCGTGAAGAATAAATTTGATAAATATATTCTAAGCATTCAAATAGCTGTTGGTGCTGTTATTGATAATAAAATTCGTTCCATCCTCACTGCACTCGGAATTATTTTTGGAGTGGCTGCCGTAATTGCAATGCTTGCCATTGGTAATGGTGCAAAAAAAGAAGTATTGGACCAAATGAAACTGGTAGGAGTAAATAATATTGTTATCACACCACTTGGAGAAGTTACCGAAACAGAAGATAATTCTACAGACTCAGGAGACTCTGAATCGGAAGAAAAACAGAGTAAAGAAAAGCTTTCTAGCGGGCTTAATTTAAAGGAAGCATTCTCTATAATCAACACCATTCCCAGCGTTGAAAAAGTGAGCCCTGAAGTTATTAATAAAACAAGAATAATATACAGTGGTAAAGGAGTTAATGGAACTTTTACAGGAATCACTCGTGATTATTTTGATATATTTAGTCTGGAATTAGAAAAAGGTAGTTATTTTAATAATTATCAATATCAAAAAGCAAAGCAGGTTTGTATAATCGGTCACAGAATTAAATCACAACTATTTCCAACAGAGGAAGCAATAGGGAAACAAATAAAATGTGGAGATATATGGCTCACTATTATAGGAGTATTAAAAAGCCATGATACAGGGGGCAATCAAATGTCTGATCTCAAATTAAGCGATTTTAACTTGAACGTATACTCGCCTATAGAAACAGTACTCCTACGATTTAATGACCGCTCTATTATCACAAAAAAATCCCTAAAAGGAAGAGGAAGTAGATCTAACAAGAAAAAAGAAATAAAGAACAGAAATCAACTTGATAAAATAGTAGTACAAGTAAAAGAAACTTCACAACTAAAAAGCACTGCCGCTGTTCTGAGCAAAATGTTAAGCAGACGCCATGCCGGAGCTGAAGATTTTCAAATAACAGTGCCTGAACTACTCCTCAAACAAGAACAAAAAACCAGATCGATATTTAACTTGGTACTTGGAGCTATAGCAAGCATTTCATTAATTGTTGGTGGCATTGGTATTATGAATATCATGCTGGCATCGGTTATGGAGCGAATTAGAGAAATAGGAGTACGACGAGCTATTGGCGCCACACAAAAAGACATTATTTTCCAGTTTTTAAGTGAAGCTATTCTTATTTCTGTTTCTGGAGGAATCATAGGAATTATTTTGGGTGTTCTAATTGCTCAGCTTATTACTCAATTCACTGAAATTCCAACTATTATCAGTAGCTTCTCAATAATTCTATCCTTTGGAGTTAGTGCCGGAATTGGAGTTATATTTGGTTATATGCCGGCAAAAAAAGCTGCTGTTCAAGATCCGGTAACAAGTTTGAGACATGAATAAATTCCCTTATTAATCAAGCCAAAAATAATATTTTCATGATGAAATACATTATATTTTTCTTTTTAAGTTTAGTAATCACAACACAAGGCTTAGCACAGGACAAAGTTCTGAGTTTAAGCGATGTCATACAGATAGCGCAAGAACAATCACCAGATGCATTAAAATCAAAGCATCAATTTAAAGGAAGTTATTGGGAGTTCCGATCCTATAAAGCAGGACAGTTACCATCCTTGAGTTTTGAAGGCGTAATTCCATCTATAAATAGAGCGTATAAAAGTGTAACTAACTACGAGGACGGCCTTGAAAGATATGTAGGACAAAGCTATGTTTCTTACGAAGGAAACCTAAAATTAAATCAAACAGTTAGCTGGACAGGGGGAAATGTTTTTATGCAATCCGGCTTGCAACAGGTAATTAACTATACTGACTCGTCTAGCATCAACAGTTTTCTATCCACCCCTATCAATATTGGTTTCAACCAACCATTATTTCAATATAATGCCTATAAATGGGACAAAAAGATATCTCCTCTAAAATACGAAATTGCCAAGGATGTTTATTTGGAAAAAAGAGAAGACGTGTCAATAAAAGCTATGGAATATTTTTTTAATCTGTTAACAGCTCAAGTTAACTACCGCATTGCTCAAGTTAATGTTTCCAATTTCGACACCTTATACAAGGTTGCTAAAGGGAGATATAATCTAGGAAAAATAGGAGAGAATGAAGTATTACAAATGGAGCTCAGCTTATTGAAATCGCAATCGGCACTAGAAAAAAACGAACTTCAATTAGAGGATGCCATGTTTAAACTAAAATCATTTCTCAGAATAAAAAGTGAATTAGGGCTCACTTTATTAATCCCAGATGCCCATTCAATACCCAAAATAGATAAGAATTTTGCATTAAAGAAAGCCACAGACAATAGCTCTGTCTTTAAATCTTTCGACAAACGGCTACTAGAAGCTTTGGCAAATGTGAATCGTGCTAAAACAGAAAACGGTATGAATGCCAACCTATTTGCCGTATATGGGCTTACTCAAAGTGCTAGTTATTTCTCCGATGCCTATCGCAATCCCAGAGATCAACAACAATTAACTCTTGGTGTTACAATACCTTTGCTTGACTGGGGAAAAAGAAAAGGACAGGTAAAAATGGCACAAAGTAATGAAGAGTTAGTACAAACTGCTGTTGAACAGGAAAGAATAGATTTTAATGCATCCATATTTTATGAAGTTGCCGATTTTAATATGCAAAAAAATCAATTATTGATAGCAGCTAAAAGCGATACTATTGCACAAAAAAGCTATGCTGTTTCAAAGAACAGATATTTGATTGGAAAAATTGGTGTTACAGACTTGAATATTGCACAAAAGGATACTGATCAAGCTAAAGTTGGCTATATACAGGCTTTAAAAACATATTATATTAATTATTATAAACTCAGAAAATCAACCCTTTACGATTTTTTAAAGGAGGAAGATTTGAGCGTAAAATATGAAGATATTTACGGGAATTAATTAAGGTTTGATGAAAAAGTTTCTACGCCCCATTAAATATTAGGCGTCTTTAACAAAATAATTATTGTATAGTTTTTACTAATTCTTTATTGAATAAGAAAAATTATTTTTGGGTATTTACACTTGGAACCAACTGAACATACGCTTTCTCTGCAGCTAATTTCTCAGCACCCTTTATAGAATAATCCTGAGATTTGGCCATTGGTTTGCCATCAACTATTACTTCTACTTCAAACTGCTTGCGGTAGCCATTTCCTACTTCATTAATGACTTTATACTCCAAATCAATTTTATTCTTTTGACAATATTCAAGCAATATACTCTTGTGGTTCATTTCGGTTGCTTGCAACATTTCCATATCAAAGTGCACACCCACTATTCTATTGATAATAATCTGATAGGTGAAATTATAGCCTTTGTCCAAAAATAAGGCTCCAATCATTGCTTCAAATGCGTCACCATTAATTGAACGAAAATGCTTATTAGAATCATTATCAACTAAAATAAGCCTATCTATTCCCATTTTTTGTGACAACTTATTCAAACTTGCTCTACTCACAATTTTTGAGCGCATATCTGTTAAAAAACCTTCATCCTTCAAAGGATATTTTTTAAACAAATAATCGGCAATTACAGCTCCAAGTATGGCGTCGCCAAGGTATTCTAGTCTCTCATTACTCATTTTTGTACCATCGGCCACTTTTTTTGCAACCGATCTATGACGAAGAGCTAGTTTATACAAAAAAATATTCCCGGGATAGAACCCGAAAATATTTTTTATTGATTGATAAATTTCTTTATCAGTTGAGAAATGTATTTTTACCCGCTGTAAAAGATTTACTGACAAGGGTTATTTTAGTTTAGTAAAGATAAGAGATGCATTATGTCCTCCAAAACCAAAAGTGTTGGATAATGCAACATCTACTGTTCTTTTCTTCGCCTTATTGAAGGTAAAGTCCAGCTTATCATCAATTCTAGGATCTAATTCAAAATGATTTATTGTAGGAGGAACAATATTGTTCTTTACAGCTAAAATAGTAGAAATAGCTTCTACTGCTCCGGCAGCTCCCAATAAATGACCTGTCATAGATTTTGTTGAATTAATGCTTATTTTATAAGCATGTTCACCAAATAAAGTTTTTATAGCCAAAGGTTCAGAAATATCGCCCAATGGAGTTGAAGTTCCATGAGTATTGATATGATCTAAATCTGTTATTTCTAATTCGGCATCTTCAATAGCAGCTTTCATTGCTAACATAGCTCCTAAACCTTCCGGATGAGGACTAGTCATGTGATGTGCATCTGCTGACAGACCAGCACCAGCAACTTCAGCATAAATTGTCGCACCACGTGCAATAGCATGTTCATACTCCTCAAAAATAAGTCCTGCCCCACCTTCACCAATTACAAAACCATCACGGTTTTTATCAAATGGTCGAGATGCTGTTTTAGGATCATCATTGCGAGTTGAAATAGCATGCATAGCATTAAATCCTCCAACACCGGGAGAATTCACAGAAGCTTCAGACCCCCCAACAACAAAGGCATCTGCTTTACCAAGCCTAATATAATTATAGGCATCTGACATAGCATTTGCTGAAGAAGCACAGGCTGATACAGTTGCAAAATTAGGCCCACGGAATCCATTCTTGATGGAAATATGACCTGCTGCAATATCAGCAATCATTTTAGGAATAAAAAAAGGATTATAACGAGGAGTCCCATCGCCTTTGGCGAAATCACCTACCTCTTTTGCGAAAGTTTCCAGACCACCAATACCCGATGCCCAAATAACTCCAACTCTGTTTCTATCGATACCTTCAGCAAGCAAATCTGAATCTACAATTGCCTGTTGTGCAGCAACCAACCCAAATTGGGTATACAAATCATACTTTCTTGCTTCTTTTCGATCGAAGTGATCCAAAGGCTTAAACCCCTTTACCTCACAGGCAAAATGAGTTTTAAATTTGGATGCATCAAAGCGTGTTATTTCGGCCGCACCAGAAACCCCATTAAGCAAGCTGTCCCACAATTCTGGGACAGTATTACCTAATGGAGTTAGGGCACCAAGGCCTGTAACCACTACTCTTTTTAATTTCATAAAGAAATCTTTCTATTAAGCGTGCTCTTCAATGTAAGAGATAGCTTCTCCTACTGTTTGAATATTCTCTGCTTGATCATCTGGAATAGAAATATTAAATTCCTTTTCAAATTCCATAATTAACTCAACTGTATCCAATGAATCTGCACCTAAGTCGTTAGTAAAATTAGCCTCAGGTGTAACTTCGCTTGGGTCTACTCCCAATTTGTCAACAATAATGTCAATAACTTTAGTTTTTGTATCAGACATGTTTATCTCCTTTTTTGATTTAACAAGCTGCAAAGAAAAAAATTTCACGCATACAAACCAACTTATTCACCTATTAATATTTCATAAATATATCAATACCACTGAATATCAATATAATAAAGTATCGAATATTCGACAAGAAAATTCGATAAATTAAAAAAACAGGGCTTTTTGATGCTTTTTTTCACTATTTTGGAAGCCCCTTTTCGCATATTTTCTCTTTTTTATGTTTCAAAATAATTAAAATATATCTTAATGGAAGCAATAATTCTATACTTTCGCAATGGATTTTTACAAATAAGCGAACAGTGGAGCTTGTTCTATATGCTAATTAATGGAAATAGTCATTAGAAAAGAGGAAATAAAGGATTATACTGAAGTAAATGCAGTTATAAAAAAAGCGTTTGCTCATGAAAAAATGAGTGGTCTTGACGAGCAAGAACTTGTAATTAAGCTCAGAAAGTCAAATTCATATATTCCCCAATTAGCCCTTGTAGCTCTCTATTTTGGTGAAATAGTTGGATATATTCTTCTTAGTGAAATAAAAATAGCGAATCAACATGATACTCAGGTTAGCTTAGCTATGGCTCCAGTTTGCGTACTACCCAAATACCAAAACAAATCTATTGGGACTATGCTTATTATTGAGTCACATTTGCAAGCAAAGTCTTTAGCATACCAATCGATAGTTTTACTTGGTCACGAAAAGTATTACTCTAGATTTGGTTATAAAAAAGCAAGTGAATTTGAAATAGTATTACCATCTGATGGTTCAGAAAAAAATTGTATGGTTCTGGAACTGGCAAAAGATACTCTCAAAGGACATAATGGAGAAGAAGTTTACCCAAAGGAGTTTTTCTGAGTGTTGAAACATAATAATTAATCATGAAAAAAATAGCCATTTTTGCTTCTGGCAATGGTAGCAATGCCGAAAACATCATTAAATACTTTGCTAATAGCCGCGAGGTTTCTATTGGTTTAGTGCTTAGTAATAATATAGATGCTTTCGTTATACAGAGAGCTAAAAAATTAAATATCCCTACTCAAGTTTTTACCAGGGATGAGTTTTCCCTAACAAATAATGTACTACAATATTTAACTGATAAATCTATTGATTTTATAGTCCTGGCCGGCTTTATGTGGTTGGTTCCTGAAAATATATTAACCCAATACTCCGATAAAATTATCAATATTCATCCTGCTTTACTACCAAAATATGGAGGAAAAGGAATGTATGGGAACTTTGTTCATAAAGCAGTATCTGTATCAGGAGAAAAAGAAACAGGTATTACCATCCATTTTGTAAATGAGAAATATGACGATGGAGCTATAATTTTTCAAAAATCTGTTCAAATTGAAAGCGGTGAAAATTATCAAACAATTGCAGAAAAAATACACCGTTTAGAGTATAAATATTTCCCTCAGGTCATTGAAAAAATATTACTTAACTTATCGGAATAAGGGTGTTTCGTTTAGAGTTTATTGAACTCATTAAATATTTCTAATAATTATTTATCTAATTGAATAAAAACTCTACTTTTGAGCCCTGTAAAACAGATGTTGATTTTCATCTTTTCTATTAATATAAACTGAATAATGGTTTTTAGCAGCATATTATTTCTATTCTTCTTTCTGCCTGTTTTTATGATTATTTATGGGCTATTGCCTCATAGATTTAAAAATTCATGGGCTTTATTGGCCAGTTTATTATTTTATGCTTGGGGAGCTCCAGTTTTTATATTTATTGTGACCACAACAATTTTTACCGACTATTTTATAGTTAATAAAATACATAGCTCTGATAATAAAGCTCTTAGAAAGCGATTATTGGCTCTGTCAGTAATCATGAAAGTAGGTTTATTAGCTTATTTTAAATATGCCAATTTCTTTGTTGAGAATGTGGATATTCTCCTCCAATCCTTAGGTTTTGAATCCATTAAATGGACCAGCGTGGTGCTACCAATAGGGATATCATTCTTTACTTTTCAGGCTCTTACTTATTCAGTTGATGTTTACCGTAAAGTGCATGCTCCACTTAAATCTGCTGCCGATTACTTACTATATATTCTGCTGTTTCCACAGCTAATAGCCGGCCCTATAGTCCGTTATAATGAGATTGCAGATCAATTGGAAGATAGAAAAGCAAATGAAACATTTGATCATAAACTTTTAGGTTTTTATCGTTTTGTGATTGGCTTGGCCAAAAAAGTTCTTATTGCCAATGTCTTGGGTGCTGAAGCAGATAAAGCATTTGCATTAAGTGAAGAGCTTCTTACTTCCAATATCGCATGGATTGGAATATTGGCATATACTTTCCAAATATATTTTGATTTTAGCGGTTATTCCGATATGGCAATAGGATTAGGAAGAATGATGGGATTTACCTTCCCTGAGAATTTTAACAACCCTTATGTTTCTCAAAACATCACTGAATTTTGGAGAAGGTGGCATATCACACTTGGGCGTTTTATGCGCGATTATCTTTATATCCCGCTTGGAGGTAACCGCGTGACAATAAAACGAATGTATTTTAATTTGGCATTTGTTTTTGTTGTTTCCGGCTTTTGGCACGGAGCTGCATGGAACTTTATTATTTGGGGTGCTTTTCATGGTTTCTTTCTCATTCTCGACCGCTTATTTTTATTAAAATTCTATGAAAAGATAGGTAAGTATCCTAGTATTATCATTACTTTTTTCCTGACAATTATTGGTTGGGTTATTTTTAGAGCTACTACTTTAGATCAAGTTGGGTATTATATAAAAGCATTGTTTACATTTAATTACAGCGAGTATTATTTAGATCAAAGATTTTGGTTTATTTTGTTTACTGCTGCTTTTTTCTCATTTTTTACGCTGCTAGAAAAAGGACTTAAAATAGAAAGCTTTATCTTCTTCAAAAACAGTATTACAAATAAGCATGCTTTGTATTATGGGGCCATGGTAGTATTACTCTTATTCCTTTCGGTATTATCTATCATTTCTTCAGGTTTTAATCCATTTATTTATTTTAGATTTTAAGTGGTATGAAAAAGGTTCTATTCTATTTTTTTATTGGTCTCCTAGTTCTTCCATTTATTCAATGGAAGTATCCTATCTTCACAATTGGTAAATTGCATGGTGCCTATACTCCAGCAAAAAACATTCAAATTTCTGTAGCCAATTGGTTTAGTGGAGATTTTCAATCAAAAAAAGAAAAATACCTAAAGGATCGTATTGGTTTTCGCCCCATGTTAATCAGATCCTATAATCAACTGTTGTATACTTTGTTTCATATGGCAAATAACCCGGGCGGTGTTATAGGAAAGCAAGATTATTTGTATTTAGAGTCGTATATTTATAACTATACCGGTGAAAATTTTGTTGGGTATAAAAAAGTGAATAGGGTAAGTTCTCAATTAAAATATCTTCAGGAGTATTTAGCAGATAGGGGGATTAGTTTGTTTACTGTAATAGTTCCTAGTAAAGCGAGTTTTTATCCGGAGTTTATTCCCAAGCGATATATAAAACCATATCCCATAAATAACTACAAAGCCTACATTCACTCCTTCGACAGCTTGAATATAGATTATATTGATCTTAATGCATATCTGATAAGTTTGAAAAACTCTTCGCCATATCCAATGTTTCCTAGAAATGGTTTACACTGGACTTATTATGGAATGGCAGTAGGAATGGATAGTGTTATTAAAGTTGTTGAGAAAAAAAGAAATTTGGATTTACCAGAATTCACATGGGAGGAGCCTTTTCAATTGAGAGCAAAAAATGGTTTTAGAGATTATGATGCCGAGAGTTTTATGAATCTCTATTTTGAACTCCCTCGCGACTCCATGCCCTATCCAAAATTCTCTTTCCATACTGATAGTACTAAACAAAAACCAAAAACAGTTGTGATTGGCGATAGTTATTATTGGTCACCCTACAGATCGGACTTGCCACATCATGTTTTTAAATGGGGTGGTTTTTGGTACTATTTTAACACGGCAATATGGGAGGAGAATAAAATTGAAAAGCAAGTACCTATAAAAGATCTTAATCTTGAAGAGTTAATTTTACAACAAGATGTTATTATAATACTTGCATCTCAGGCAACACTTCATTTGTATCCTTATAAATTTGATGAGAAGGTATACAGGCTATTTATGCCAAAAGATGAAAAATCATTAATTAAATATTACTCAGATCAATTGGTTTTTAATAATAGCAAAGGCATTGCCGAAAAGGCCAAAAATAATAAAATATCTTTTGAAGACCAAGTGAATGCTGATGCTAAATGGCTAACAAGAAAGTATTTAGAGAAACATCCTGATAAGAATACTCAAATAAAAAAAATAATTGCACGAATAAAAAAGAGCTCAAAATGGGTGGCATCAATTAGGAGAAAAGCTGAGAATAGAAATATCTCCTATGAGGAGATGTTGAAAATTGATGCTGAATATATCTATAAGAAGAAGGCAAAAGAATCAAAATAATTCCTGTTCCTACTTTCTAACTATTTTGCTCACCATCATCCAGTTTTTGATAAGCTTTGATAATACTTATTACCAAAGAATGACGAACAACATCCTTCTCGTTGAGATAGATGAAATCAACCCCTTTAATATTTCTCAACAAATCTTTAGCTTGCTTTAAGCCCGATGTTTGTCTTCTGGGTAAATCAATTTGTGTAATATCGCCCGTAACAATAAATTTGCTCGAAAGGCCCATACGTGTAAGAAACATTTTCAATTGGCTACTGGTCGCATTTTGTGCTTCATCTAAAATGGCATAAGCATTATTGAGCGTCCTTCCACGCATAAAAGCCAAGGGAGCTATTTCAATAGTACCGTCTTCCAGGTATTTCTGAAGTTTAACAGCAGGCAGCATGTCTCTAAGTGCATCGTAAAGTGGCATCATATAAGGATCTAGTTTCTCTTTCATATCACCTGGGAGAAACCCTAAGCTTTCGCCAGCTTCAACCGCTGGACGTGCGAGGATAATCCTCTTTACTTCTTTATTTTTTAGGGCTCTTACTGCCAGAGCAACAGCAGTATATGTTTTTCCACTTCCTGCAGGTCCAATAGCAAAAACTAAATCATTTTTTAAAGATGTTTCCACAAGCTTACGCTGATTCACAGTTAATGCCTTAATGATTTTACCCTGTGCGCCATAAACCAATATTTCATCCGCAGAAGAGCTGGCAGCATGGTAATTATCAGCAGATTCATTCATTAAACCCCTTAAAATATCAGGACTCAGTTTTCTAAATTTCTCGTAATGCATCAGCGCAACATCAAAAAAGTTTTCAAAAGATAGCAAGTCTACTTCAGATCCAATGAGTTTAAATATTTCTCCTCTAATCACGAATTTAATTTGGGGATATAAATCTTTCATGGTATTTAAATTTACATCCTTAGCACCAAAGATATCAAGGGGATGATAGCTTTCTAATGAGAATATTTTTTCTGCCATAATAAACATTTGTGTTAGTGGGCAAAGTTCGAATAATTTTTAAATATATCAGCACAAAAAAACTTATAAATGCAAAGCACTATAGTATTATTATATGTGCAAAATATCAGCTTTTATTACCTTGGGTAAAGACCAATTAAAGATGAATTATAACACTGTTCCATCTAGCTGAGCAATATTTATTTAAAATCCAGGCTATAAACGAATATTTTTTTCGTATAATCAAATTATTAGCGAAAGAAAATAGTATTTGCCCTGCCTTAATTAAACAAAACATCAAATTCAAAATTCTTTTATCTTTACCAGTTCTAATAAAACAAATATGGCTTTAATAAACTCGGTTATTACCTGGATTATGAAGAAGCGCATTCATCAGATTGAGCTTTTTATGAAATATCCGCATGATGTGCAAGACGAATGGTTTAAAAAGCTCATTTCCGTATCTAAGGAAACTTCATATGGTAAGCAGTACGAGTTTTCAAGCATTTCCAACTATCAAAAATTTGCAGAAAGAGTACCAATCAATAATTACGATTCCTTAAAACCACATATTGATAAACTGAGAAACGGAGAGCAAAATATATTATGGCCTTCCGATATTAAATGGTTTGCAAAATCATCGGGCACCACTGCCGGAAGAAGCAAATTTATTCCCGTTAGTAAAGAAGCCCTAGAAGAATGTCATTTTAAAGGTGGTAAGGATTTATTATCTATTTATGTAAACAACCACCCCGACACACTTATATTTGATGGTAAGAGTGTAGCTATGGGAGGAAGTCATAATATCACCGAAGTAAATAATGAAGAGTATTATGATGGTGATTTATCAGCTATCATTATTCAAAATTTACCTTTTTGGGCACAAATACTTCGGACACCTAATTTAGAAATAGCCCTCATGGATGAATGGGAAAGCAAGATAGAAAAAATGGCATTAAGTACCATGCAACATGATGTAACTACTCTATCGGGTGTTCCGTCATGGACCATGCTATTGGTGAAAAAAATTCTTGAAATAAGTGGCGAAGATCATATAAAAACAATTTGGCCCAATTTAGAGCTTTTTGTACATGGTGGCGTAAAATTTGAGCCCTACCGCAAACAGTTTGATAATTTAATTGGTCCGGAAGGAATTAATTATCAAGAATCCTATAATGCTTCAGAAGGTTTCTTTGGTATTCAAGACCGGTCGGATAGTAAAGAGCTACTATTAATGCTTGATTATGGAGTATTTTATGAGTTTATTCCTCTGAAAGAAATAGATAAAGAGAATCCTAAAATAATTCCTCTGGCCGATGTAGAGCTGGGTGAAAATTATGCATTAGTTATTAGCACTAACGCAGGATTATGGCGCTATAAAATTGGTGATACTATTATGTTTACAAGCCTTTATCCATACAGAATTGTTATTACAGGAAGAACCAGATATTTTATCAATTTGGCTGGTGAAGAGCTAATATTAGATAATGCTGAGAAAGCTTTAGAAATTGCATGCAATAAATGTAATGCAATAGTGAACGAATACATGGCTGGCCCAGCATTTGCCCAAGATGGAAATCCTAATGGCCATGAGTGGTTGATTGAGTTTGCTGTTATACCTCAAAAACCCGAGGTTTTTGCCGATGCATTGGATAATGCTTTGAAGTCGCAAAACTCCGATTATGAAGCCAAAAGATATCGCAACCTTATCCTACAAGCTCCTATAATACAATCATTACCAAGTGGCACTTTTTATGAGTGGTTACGTAAAAATGGCAAATTAGGCAGACAGCACAAAGTACCCCGCTTGGTATCTAAACGCGATTATCTCGATGAAATTCTAAACATAAATCATGAATAAAAAAACGCCATTAATATGGCTCTTTTCACTAATTATGCTGGTGAGTGGAGCACAACAAGCCTATCAATTTACCAAAGTTGCATCAGCCAACTATAAGGGTAAAATGCTAAGTACAGACGATTTGGGGAATATCCTTATTGGCCATAAATCCGATTTAACAAAACTCAATATCAATGGTAAATTTCTTTCAAATTATCATCCATTTTTTCAGGGAAATATTTCTTGTATAGATGCCAAAGATCCACGCCGAATTTTACTCTATTATAAAGAATATGCTTATATTCAGTTTTTAAATCAGGAATTAGCCAATGCAGCATCCTTGAGTGTATACTCCCTTAACTCTCGTCCCGTTCCCGTGAACTTAGATGCACTTCACCTCACATTTGCTTCTTTAGCATGTTTGGATAGTTATAATGATGCCTATTGGGTTTACGATGCCAATACATCTGACCTGGTACTGCTTGACGAAAACAATCAAATAGACTTTAAAGGTGATGCCTTAGATCAATATATGGATGAAGAACCCAATCCTAATTTCATGATTATGGAAGAAGAACGACTTTTTATTAACAATCCATCAACGGGTGTCTATATTTTCGATGAAAATGGTAGATTTGTAACAATTTTGCCTTTGATGGGATTAAAGAAGGTTCAGGTTTATAAAGATTTACTCTTTTATACAACTCAAAACACTTTGGTAGTCCATCATTTGGTAACGGGAGAAGAGTCTTATAATCCGCTACCAGTATTGGGGTTTCATGATTGGACCATGAGCCAACATACCAATCCAATGCGGATTAGTTTTCTTACTAAAGAAGGCCTTATTATCTATTCTCTCACTAAAATATTATAAATAGTAAATTTTAAAAAATAGCATATGCATTTAGCTGTAGCAGGTAATATTGGATCAGGAAAAACTACATTAACACGCCTTTTGGCCAAACAAATGAAATGGAAACCTTATTATGAAAGTGTTGATGACAACCCTTATCTTGATAGTTTTTATAATGATATGAAAAGATGGTCGTTCAATTTGCAAGTATATTTTTTAAATAGCCGTTTCCGACAAGTAGTTGAAATCCGTAAGAGTAATAAAACAATTATTCAAGACAGAACTATTTATGAAGATGCTCATATTTTTGCACCAAATTTGCATGAAATGAATTTAATGACAACAAGAGATTTTGACAATTATATCTCTTTGTTTGAATTAATGAGCTCTTTTATAGAAGCACCAGACTTGCTAATTTACCTTCGTGCTAATGTATCTACTTTAGTAAGCCAAATTGCACAACGAGGAAGAGATTATGAGGAGTCCATACGTATTGATTATCTTAAAAAACTTAACCAAAGGTACGATCAATGGATTTCCGGCTATGATAAAGGAAAGTTATTAATTATTGATGTTGACGATATTGATTTTACCGACAATCCTGAAGATTTAGGAATGATTATAGATAAAATTAATGCCGAAATTCATGGCTTGTTTTAGTTGCAACATGGAGATAAAGTAAAAAGTTGAAAGGATGAAACATCAAACTTTTAACTTTAAAACTTTTAACCTTAAGTACTTTAGAACTTCTATAAAATGAAAATATTAGGAATAATTCCATCTAGATATGCAAGTAGCCGTTTCCCAGGTAAACCTCTTGCCAATATTAATGGAAAATCTATGATTCAAAGAGTTTATGAACAAGCCGGCAAGGCCCAAGTATTATCAAAAGTAATTATAGCTACCGACGACCACCGAATATATAACCATGTGAAATCTTGGGGGGGAGAAGTAATGATGACCTCCGCCAAACATGGTAGTGGGACTGACAGATGCCAAGAAGTTTTAAACAAGCAAAATGAGCATTTTGACATAATAGTAAATATACAAGGTGACGAACCTTATATTGATCCTTCTCAAATTGAGAATGTTACTAAAAGCTTCACCAATAAGGAAACACAAATAGCAAGTTTGACAAAAAAAATCACCTCTTTGGAGGAACTTTTTAATCCAAATTGCGTTAAAGTGGTCTTTGGAGAGAAGATGCAAGCTTTGTATTTTAGCCGTAGTACTATCCCATATTTGAGAGGAGTGAAGGAGCAAGATTATTTACAACATGCCGAGTTTTACAAGCATATTGGATTATACGCTTATAGAGCAGAAGTATTGAATGAAATTAGTGAAATGCCCCATTCTAAACTCGAAAAAGCTGAGTCTTTAGAGCAACTCAGATGGTTGGAAGCCGGATATAAAATAAGCATGGAAGTAACTACTCTTGAAGGATTATCGGTTGATACGCCAGAAGACTTATTATTACTTTCAAACAAAGCTTGATTTTCAGCTAAATACATGGTATTTTTGTAAACTGATTATAACAAACAATTTTTTATGATAGACATAGCAGCACATATTAGTAAATTAGTTAGAGAACACGAGCTGGTTATAATACCTGGACTAGGAGGCTTTCTTACCAATTTTCATGCTTCTGCTATTCATGCACTATCCAACCGAATAGAACCTCCGGGGAGACATATTGCATTTAATGCCCAACTCAAGGAAAACGATGGTCTCTTGGCCAATTATTTCGCCCGAAAAGCAAATTTACCCTATAAAGATGCACTTAATTTAGTAGAGACATTTGCCGATTTTTGTAAAGATGAATTACAAAAAGGGAGGGATATCTCTTTTGAAAATTTAGGAATACTTGCTCTCAATAATAATGGGTATATTGAGTTCAAACCAAATTTATCAATCAATTATGCTGATGAGTATTTTGGTTTACCCGATATAATTGCTGCCCGTATTCAAAGAAATAATGAGTACAAACCAGTGATACAGCTACATCCTGAAGCTAAAGAAAAAATTAAGAAAAATGCCGCCCTTATCAGAAGAGTGGCAGCTATTGCAGTTCCATTAATGATTATTGGATTACTGGTTTTCTTTACTAAAGATCAAATAAAGAATATTTACCAGCAACCGGCGGCAATCATCAATTTAAATATGGACTCTAATAATCCTGTTGATTCTAACACCCCTCCTACTAGCATTAAGACTAGTAAAACCATTGAACCGAATATGGAGACTAGTAAAACAGTTAGCAACGACAGCGTATTAGAAGATAATGATGAACTAATTATTGAGGATTCACCTGTTCGGGCTCTGGGACATTATCATATTATTTGTGGTGCATTTAGTCATAAAGAATTAGCCGATACTTTAATGTCCCAATTAAAATCAGAAGGTTTTGAGCCCTATATTGCCGGACAGAATAATATTGGCCTTTATAGAGTTAGTTTTGCCAATTTCACTGATAGAATTAAAGCTGTGGAACAGTTGCGTTGGTTCCAAGCCAATCGCAATAAAGACGCATGGCTTCTGGATGCTGATTTATAATATTATTATTTAAAGGGTTTTCAAAATACAAACTGCTTGTGCACTCACACCCTCTTCTCTTCCTTCTATACCTAATCCCTCGGTAGTAGTTGCCTTGACTGAAACCTGTTGAACATCAATTTGAAGAACATCTGCAATTTGATTACGTATTTGGAAAATGTAAGGACTTATTTTTGGATTTTGTAAAACTAATGTAGAATCTATATTACTAATTTGATAATTTTTATTCTTAATCATAATAGCTACCTGTTTTAATAATACCAAACTACTAATATTTAAAAACTCCTCATCAGTATTAGGAAAATGTTTCCCTATATCTCCCAAACTCAAAGCCCCTAATAAGGCATCACAAATAGCATGTAATAATACATCGGCATCGGAATGCCCAAGGCAACCCTTATGGTGAGGAATTTCTACTCCTCCTAATATTAACTTTCTACCTTCTACTAATTTATGAACATCGAAACCTGTACCTATTCTCATGTAGCGAAAATAAAAAAAAGCGACCAGATAAAACAGTCGCTTTTTTTATTTTTTTAAAGAGTTTTTTACTTATTCATTTTCACCGATAAATCGTTCGGCTTCAATAGCTGCCATGCAACCGCTACCTGCGGCTGTAATAGCTTGACGATAAGTTTTATCTTGCACATCTCCTGCAGCAAAAACACCTTCAATATTGGTTTTAGATGTACCTGGTATAGTGTTGATGTATCCGGTTTCATCCATATCTAATTGTCCTTTGAAAATAGATGAATTAGGAGTATGACCAATAGCTACAAAGAAACCTTCGATATCTATTTTAGTTTCTTTATTAGTTTTATTGTTCACTAAAACAGCACCATTAACAGCTTTTGTAAAACCTTGTGAAGTCCCAACTATTTCTTTAGTATTATGATTCCAAAGAATTTCAATCTTAGGGTTTTTCTTTACTCTTTCTTGCATAGCTTTTGATGCTCTTAGCTCGTCGCGGCGAACAATCATATAAACCTTATTTGTAATATTAGCTAAGTAAGAAGCCTCTTCGCAAGCAGTATCACCACCACCTACTACTGCAACATCTTTTCCTTTGTAGAAAAAACCATCACAAGTAGCACAGGCAGAAACGCCACCTCCATTAAATTCTTTTTCGGAAGGTAAACCAAGCCATTGAGCAGAAGCTCCGGTAGCAATTATTACTGTTTCTGCTTCAATGGTATTGCCATCGTCAGCTTTACAAATAAAAGGTCTCTTGCTAAAATCTGCTTCTACAATCTCTCCCCACCTAACATCTGTACCATAACGCTCTGCTTGTTTCTTTAAATCTTCCATCATTGTTGGGCCATCAGTACCTTCCGGATATCCGGGGAAATTTTCCACTTCGGTAGTAATTGTTAGCTGCCCGCCTGGTTGCATTCCCTGATACATAACAGGGTTAAGTGCTGCACGCCCAGCATAAATACCTGCAGTATATCCGGCAGGACCTGATCCAATTATCAGGGTTTTTACTTTTTCTATTGCCTCGCTCATTATATGAATGTTTTAAATTATAATCGTTTTTTGTGTGTGTTGACTAAAATTATGCCAAGTCATTTTTATAAAAAATAGTCGTGTTTGAAAGAACAAAATTACATAAAAACGAATTGATTTTTTTCTATTGCTGCCATATTGACAAAACACCACTTGTTAAACTCACAGCAATCATGTACTATCCATATCATAATTAACCTTATCAATAATAGGAATAATAATAATAAAACTACTCCCTTGCCCTTTGGATGATTCAACCGAAATACTTGCATTAATATTTTCCAGCATCTTTTTAACTAAAGCCAAGCCCAAACCCATTCCACTTGTTTTGGTAGTAAAATGGGGTTCAAAAATACTGGGTAACTCTTCCGTGTTCATTCCACAACCATTATCCCTAATAACTATTTGTAAGGCTTGCTCAATTCTATTTAACTCAGTAATAATATGACCATTCTTAGCATCTCCTATTGCCTGAATAGCATTTTTATAAATATTATTTAAAATCCTAATTATTTGGCTCTTGTCTGCTGTTATGAAGTAGTCATTCTCTTTTATTTGTAAATTGAAGCTAATATGCTCATTTGCTTTAAAAATTGCCAAAACATCTATCACAATGTCCTTCATATTAAGGTTCTCCAGTGCAGTTTTTTCTATGGCAGCAAAAGTACCAAACTGTCCTGCAATATCACTAAGTACTTCAATCTGCTCGGTTAGGGCATTAGTAATTCTAAGCATACGAGCCTCATAATCATCAGCTCTATCAGCCCAAGCTTTTTGTAAGTATTGCACATTGAGCATCATTGGAGTTAATGGGTTTTTTATTTCGTGAGCAATTTGTTGTGCCATTTCCCTCCATGCCGATTCCCTTTGTGTATAGGCTAATTTTTGAGCACTCAAACTTAACTCGTCAACCATTCTATTATACTCTTTAACCAGCTCACCAATCTCGTCATCTCTATCCCATTCTATTTTGGCATTTTTTAGTTCTAAATCCAAATGTTGCATTTTACTTCTAATCAAATGAATTGGTTTACTCAAATATCTGGAAATAATAATGGTGATAATAATGGTGATAAAAAGTAAGAGGAGATATATATTTAAGAAAGCAACGATAAACCCCGACACCTCCTCCTCTAATTGATATTGCTTGGCAAAATAGGGTAGGTTGAGGTAGGCGACAGATTGATTATCTTGGTTACGAAACGGAAGATAGGCGGACAAGTATGATTGGGTTCCTATTTTTTCATCTTGAATAAAATAAGAGTTTTTTAAAGATTTAAGTTCAAAATAAGCCTCAGCATCCATGGTTTTGGAAAGTAAGGATGCATTAAAAATCTCGGGTCTGCTGCTTGCCAATAATTTTCCATCTTGTGTATATAAAGTAATATCAGTAAAAAACACTTCAGAAAATTTCATTAATAAGCTTTCAACATATGCTTGATCTTCGGGTTGAAAATCATGGATACTACTAATTTTATGTTCCAGCTCTATTAAAACAGAATGAGCTTTCTCCATTAACAAATCTTCGTTCTTATTTTGATTTAGATAATAGATATAATATAAACTCGTGATTCCAACTAGGAAAAAAGAGAATAAAAGCAAGAATATCATGGAATATTGAAGCCTTCCTTGAAAACTATGAATAGAAGAATTCAAGGCATTGGTAAATACCAAACTATATATTATAAAAGCTAGAAAGCTGAATAATAAGAATACGAATGCATAGGAGGCGAACATTTGTAATGTTCCGGGTTCTGGTGCACTTATCATGATATTATCCTTACCGGTAGCATAAATATAATGGCTATAATGGTCTTTTTCGAAAAAATAATTGTCGAGAAATTCTACCCTATAGTCATTTAGTTTTTGCTTATAATCGTATTTCCCAAACCACTCAACCAAAATTCCTTCATGATAAACAGCATAAGAATAGTTTTTAAGCATACTATTATGCTTGGAACGTGATTTCTCTAAAAGAGCCGGCAATCCCATTTCTTTGGGTTTTGCTGTTGATACAAATTCAATGAAAATTTTTCTTGGCGGTAGAGTTTCAAAGTTTAATTGGAGCTCACCAATATAATGATATGACTGGAAAGAACCATCCATCAAATAGAATGTATCCTGAGAAATGATGTTTTGAGCTTGTTGAATTCGTGTTTCAAAATACTCAAAGCAGGGAGTCTCAATGTTTTCTGGCATAATATTTATCAAGCTATTCCTATCGCAAAATATTAAATTGATATTATAAGTGCTTAAAAAATCAGAAAAATATGTTTTCGTTATTATATTGAACAAAGTGTCATCCACATGGTCTATCTGATTGTTTATTAAAACGGCTTTAATGTCTTTATTTTTTGCAATACTTTGAGCAGCATATATAAATTCTGTTTCTAAAAAAGGATCATTCTCTAAGTTAAAACCCAATGCTTTAGTTTGCCTCAGTTTCATCTCTTTTACTTGGTTCAAACTATTTAATTGCCAGCTTGTTATCAAAGTAAAAAATATTAAATAAATAAATAGTTCCCCCACTCTGCTTCTGGATTGATCATGCTTTTTTATATAAAACATAATTAAAATAAAACCATTCAAATAGAGATAAAACACCCAGTTATCCATGAAAAATATTGGAACTATTATATAAGACAAGAGGCTGAGCATTGTAATAAACAGCCACAGTTTCCATTCCGAATTCCTATTAGGAATAAAATAGTCCAGCCATCTATCTGTTAAGAGAAACCAAACAAATTGTAGAATGAAAAGAATGCCCAAAGCAATATAACTGTACATGTTTAGAGATGCAATATGGTAAAGATTCATGCTAATTTGCGAATCGAAAACCAAACTTCTCAATAAAACAACAATACAGAGAAACAAAAAATAGATGAAAGAAAGGTATAGGTAAAACCAATATCCAGAAACTTTTCTTTCCCACTGATTAGAATAATAATAAACAATGATGACGAGTAAAGCCAAACTAGAAAAGAACAAATGCCCCAAAGATTGTTGTATATGAGAGTTGGCGTAGAGAGACGATGAAAATAACAAACTTTGAAAAACTGAGCTTGGTACCGATAAAAATATATGCAAACCAAACCAAAAAAGGACTCCTAAGATAAACAATACAAGAGCAATCACAGAATTAGATTTCTGTTTATTTTTTAAAACTGTTTTTAACAAATAAACCAACAGAAAAAATGATAATAAAAAAAGCAAAAATGGCAAGGCCACTAAGTCATTTGATGGCTTTAAATCTATCGATTGAATATAAAACAGAACATGGCCCTTACTATTAAGAATAGGAAGACCTTCTTTATCGTCTATTGTAAATCTGGCCGAAGTTTTAAAATAGGTAGCAATATGATTATGCAAATAATCGTTTTGCCATGGATACTCAAAATTGATAATTTGAACACCATATATAGCAAGATTCCGGAAAGAGTCTGGAGTAATTAAAACCTCATAGGACCCTAAATGTTGAAATTCATCGTTTGATAAAAGCTGTTCGTTAATAGGAAAAGGGATGTGATTATCCGACCATAAATCCAGCTTATGATTACTATAAAGAAAAAATGCAAACCTATCGCCATACTTTTCTTGATAATCTAACGATCGCCTCTCATAGGCTTTTTTCCCATTTGTTATCAATACTTCTCTCAAATCAAGCATAATTTCTTTCAAGAGAATTTGGTCGGTTTGCAATTGTTTCTGAATAATAGCTGCAACATTTTTATCCGCTCCTTGATGATGATAATTTGGAACTATATATCCCAGCATCATCCCTATAAGAACAAGGGTTAGCAGTATTACTCGGTATTTTAATATGAAAAGTTTCATTTGCAACAAATTTAACAAAAGTATGACAGACTCAACATCATCTAATTCCTCTATTTATAATAAATAAAATTAATTACCTTTGTGGTCTGACCTCTTACCAGTCATCAATAAATATGAAAAAAAAGGAAAAGCTTATAAAACCGGCTCAGTTTGCTGAAAACGAAATAATAAAAGCCATCATTAACAATGAATGGCCTGCTGGACACAAATTACCACCGGAACGTGAATTAGCCGATTTGATAGGTATAACGCGTCCTACGCTCAGAGAAGTTTTGCAAAGATTATCACGTGATGGATGGTTGACCATTATTCATGGAAAATCTACCACAGTAAACGATTATAAAACCAATGGTGGGCTAGGAGTTCTTAAAACTTTTGTAAACTACAAAGAGTTATCATCAACCGGTCTAATTGAAGATTGGCTACAATTTAGAATATTCATTTTGCCAGGTTTAGCAGAAATAGCTATTAGGAACAATTCCAAGGCTCTTATTAGTTTGTTGGAACGGGCTCCAAATACACAATCAACAAGCATGGATTTTGCCATTTTTGATTGGGATGTTCAAATGCTCATAATAAAAAACAGCCATAATTCAATAGCACTCATGCTTTATAATGACCTAACAAATATTTACCATAAAGAAAGCTCCTCATATTTTAAGGATCCACATACAAAAAAGAAAACTTTACAATATTATAACAGCCTTAAAAATAGCATTCTTTCTAATAGTGACAGCTCAAAAATTATTAAGACAAGCATGGAAGACAGTTATGGAATTTGGAAAAGAACAAATCAAAAATAAACAAGATGGACCGGTTTATAGAAAATTATAATGGAAAGGAATTCGATTTAATAGTTATAGGAGGGGGAATTACGGGAGCCAGCGTGGCTTACGAAGCCGCTTCACGAGGATTGGAAGTGGCTTTGGTAGAAAAAGCAGATTTTGCTCATGCTACTTCTTCTGCCACATCAAAAATGATTCATGGAGGATTAAGATACCTTGGTACCTACGACTTTGCTTTGGTTCGCGAATCGCTGAGGGAAAGAAGAGTGCTTATGAATATTGCTCCTAACTTTATCCATCCAACTCCTTTCCTATTTTCAACTTATAAAAGGGATAAAGTATCCTTTAATCAAATGAAGCTAGGCATGATTTTATACGAAGGGTTCTCCTTTGATAAAAATTGGCTGTGGGACAAAAGCAAGAATATGCCCAGCTATAGAACATTAAGCCCTCAAGCAATCATTAAAAAATTTCCGGATGCTTTGAAAAATGGTCTTATCGGCGGCCAATTATACTACGATTGTTCTAGTCATTCACCCGAAAGATTTACGCTGTCTTTTATAAAATCTGCGCTTTATAATGGCGCTTCCATCGCCAATTATACCGAAGTAAAAGAATTTATTTTTGAAAGAAAAGGAAAAAGAAGAAAGATAGTTACCGGAGTAAATGTATACGACAGCATTCAGAAAAAAACTCATAGCCTAAAGGCTAAACTGGTTATTAATTGCACAGGACCTTGGGCAGATATACTGCTGGATAAAGTGAAAGAAAAAGGAATGAATCATGAATTAAGACGCAGTGAGGGAATTCATTTTATCATCAATAAAAATATTGGGAATACAGCTTTTTCAGCTTACTCCAAAAATGGAAGACACTTTTTCTTATTGCCATATAGAAATCATACATTAATAGGCACAACCGACAAAGAATTTATTGGTAAACCCGAGGATTATAGAGTGACCAAAAAGGCAATTCTTGAATTAATAGAAGAAGTAAATAGCGCTTTTGGTGTTCATGAAAAAATAAAATACAAGGACATTATTCATGCTTATGGCGGTTTGCGACCTTTAGTGGAAGATCAAACAGAAGAAAGTTATAAATCATCACGAAAATACGAGATTACAGGGGAGAAAAAGAATGGCATTTCAGGACTCATTACCGTAGAAGGGGGCAAGTTTACAACCAGTAGAATGCTTGCAGAAAAAGCTATTAATAAAGCTATCAGGATATTAAGAAAAACAAAAATAAAATCCACATCGGAAAAAACCCAACTATATGGTTGCGAAATAAAGAATATTGCTAAATATACTGCAAATAAGCAGAAGCAATATACAGAATACTCTTTAAATCAAATTGAATATTTGGTTCGAAGCTATGGAACCGAAATTGACCACATTATTTCGCTTGCCAAAAACAACCCATATTTAAATACCCAACTTAATGAAGATGGAGAACTTCTTGCTCAAGTAGTGTTTGCTATTAAAAAAGAAATGGCCTTAACGCTATCAGATGTTATTTTCCGCAGAACCGGATTAGGACTTTTAGGAAATCCGGGGAATGCTATTATTGAAAATATTGCACAAGTGGCAGCTCATGAACTAGGGTGGAATCGGGAAAAAATGCTTGCCGAAATAGAAATTGTGAACCAAAAACTCAGGATACCAGATTAATTGAATTATAAAAAATAGATAAATGCTCAATAATATAAACTGGATTAATAAAGCTCCTCGCAAAGGTTCGTTTCGTTCCATATTTAAATATGGAGATCCCAAAGGTTTTAAACATCCAAACAATCGGCTTGTTAAAGAGCTGAAAGAGAAATTTAATATGACTAATGGAGATTTCAGAAAAATGGAATCTACGGGTGATAATTTGGTTGGCGAAGAAATTAAGAGCCAATTAAGCCTGGAGCAGATTAACAATTTTATTTCCATAAGTGGGGAAAAGAACGTGATTTCAAAACAATATGATCGCTTAAAATACTCTAGTGGGAAAACAGTAGAAGAAGCCATGAATCTGCGCCTAGGCATCATCAAAAAAATCTCTGATTTGGTGATTCACCCAAGAAATAAGGAGGAAATAGCTGAAATCATTAAATACTGCAATAAACAATCTATTCCAATTTATGTAATTGGCGGAGGCTCATCAGTTAACTACGGCTATTATCCGGAAAAAGGAGGAGTGAGTTTGGTATTAAGTACCCATTTAAATAAGGTGCTGCATCTTAATGAAATAAATCAAACCGTAAAAGTAGAGGCGGGAATTATGGGGCCTGCATTTGAGAATACCTTGAATAATGCACCTGAAATTTTTAAGGCAAAACATTCCTATACTTGTGGTCATTTTCCACAATCCTTTGAATATTCAACAGTTGGAGGGTGGTTTATTACTTTAGGTTCGGGTCAACAATCCTCCTATTATGGGGATGCCGGTGATTTGGTATTAGGAGTAGAAATGATTAGCCCAAGTGGAACTATTATCACCAAAGAATATCCGGCAACTGCTAGTGGCCCAAAAATTTTAGATATAATAAAAGGTAGCGAAGGAATATTCGGAATCATTGTGTCCCTTACTTGGAAGATTTTTCGCTATCAACCGGAAAACAGAAAACGATTTAGCTTTATCTTTCCAAATTGGCAAGCAGGGGTTAATGCATGCAGAGAGATTAGTCAAGGTGAGTTTGGTATGCCGGCTGTTTTTAGAATTTCCGATGCGGAGGAAACACATCATGGCTTAAAACTCTATGGTATTGAGGGAACTATTTTCGATAAATTAATGACATGGAGAGGCTATAAACCAAAAGAGCGCTGTTTATTTTTAGGTACCGCCGATGGCGAGAAAGGATTTACAAAGAATATTAAATCCAGAGTTAGAAGAATATGTAAAAAATATGGAGCTATGAACCTAAGTTCTTTTCCTGTAAAAAAATGGGAACCCGGCAGATATCAAGATCCTTATTTGCGAGAAGATTTAATGGATTATGGGATATTAATGGATACTTTAGAAACGGGCGTAAATTGGGACCAACTGCATCAAATTCATCAGCAAGTGCGCACTTTTATTAAAAGCCGTCCAAATACTATTTGCATGACACATGCCTCACATTTCTATGCGCAAGGAACTAATTTATACTTTATTTTCATCATAAAGGAAAAAGATATAGAAGCTTACCATAATTTTCACGAAGGCATTATAGATACTATTCAAAAAAGTGGTGGTTCTTTATCACATCACCATGGTATAGGCCGAATGATTTCAAAATGGATGCCGAAGCATTTAGGCAACAATCAAATAAATGTTTTAAAAGCTCTAAAAGAACATTTTGACCCCAATAATATTATGAACCCAGGATCACTATTAATACCAACACCCAACAAAAACAAATAATATGATACTATCAATAGACTGTGGTACCCAAAGCATTAGAGCCTTATTGTTTTCTTTAGACGGAAAAATAATAGACAAAGAACAAGTATTATATGAGGCTTATAAAAGTCCTAAAGCAGGATGGGCAGAACAAGATGCTGAGGTATACTGGAACGGATTATGTAAAGCCAGCAGTTCTTTACAAAAGCGAAATCCTGATTTATACAAGAATATACAAGGGATTGGAATTACCACATTAAGGAGCACTATGATAAACATGGATATTAATGGAAACCCATTGCGACCCTCTATTGTATGGCTAGACCAAAGAATGGCAAAAAACACCTATCAACCCAATAAACTCACGGCTTTTGTATTTAAAGCTTTGGGAGTAAAGGATACTTTGGAAAAACTAGAACGCAAAGGACATAGTAATTGGATCAAGCAAAACCAAGCTAATATTTGGGATAAAACCCATAAGTATATTTCAGTATCATCTTTTTTAAACTTTAAACTTAGTGGAGAATATAAAGACTCCACAGCCTCACAAATTGGACATATCCCATTTAATTATAAAAAACAAAGATGGGCCAATTCCACAGACTTTCTGGAACTCAGCAAAGACCTATATCCTATAGAAAAAGAAAAGTTGGCACCTTTAGTAAAACCGGGACAGATTACTGGAACTATTCTTAAAGAAGCCGCTGAGCTAACTGGAATTCCTAAGGATACCAAAATTATAGCATGTGGTTCGGATAAAGGATGCGAAACCTTAGGTATGGGGGTTCATCATACTAAAATGGCAAGCTTAAGCTTTGGAACCACAGCCACTGTTCAAACCACCACCGATAAGTATTTTGAACCCATCAAACACCTTCCTTCCTACCCTGCCCTCATACCGGAACATTGGAATCCTGAAATAGAAATCTATAGAGGTTTTTGGATGATAAACTGGTTTAAAAAAGAATTTGCACTAAAGGAAGTCCAAGAAGCACAAGAAAGAAACATAAGTGCGGAAGAAATTCTTAACGAGCTGCTACATCAATCCCCTCCCGGAGCTATGGGTTTAATTGTTCAACCCTATTGGACAGCAGGCTTGGCAGAGAAAAATGCCAAAGGAGCTATGATAGGTTTTGGTGATGTCCACAAAAAAGCTCATGTCTATCGTGCTGTAATAGAAGGCTTATGCTATGGCTTATATGATGGCATGCGCAGACTGGAAAAACGTGGTAAATTAAAATTTGAAAAGATAGCCGTATCGGGAGGAGCTTCGCAGAGCAACGAGATTTGCCAAATTGCTGCCGATATTTTCAATATGAAAGTGGTAAGAGGAAACACTCATGAAACCTCAGGCTTAGGAGCCGCTATTATGACTGCTTATGGAGTGGGTGCATTTAAAACTATTAAGGATGCTACAAAAGCAATGGTTCATTATGCAGATACTTTTATTCCTAATACTCAAAACACCAAGTTATATCATGCTCTTTTTGAAGAAGTTTATTTAAAAATGTATAAGAATTTGGAACCCCTATATAAAAAAATTAGAGAAATTACAGGCTATCCGGAGGAGTAAATCAAAAAAAAAGCCGGAAATCCAATAAGAATTTCCGACTGTTTTTCTGCAAATTTATTTAAAAAATAAAAGTACCTCCAATATAAATATTCAATTGAGAAAGGTCATTATACTTACCTTTATTATATAGAATGTAATTATACTTTGCCTTAACAGAAATACCGAAACTTGAATAAGGGTCAAATTTAAATAAGGCTCCTACTTCTGGCATAATACCAAACTGCCAACTCTTATCTTGAATATAATAGCGACCTATTTGGTCTTGTTTATCAATACTAAATGCTCCCACATTAATACCTACGAAAGGATAAATATAATTGCTCTTCACAGGATAATAATGAAAATTCACATATAAAGGAAAAGTATACAAGTAGTTAAAGCGAGTAGATGTAACAGCTCCTCCATCTAAATTATAAGTAGATCTTTCATACTTTTCGCTGAAACCTTGCCAACTAAAACCACCTCCAACACTGATAGGGCTATTAAAAAGATAGCGGTATTCCATGTTAAAACCTCGTGTTGAAGTTTTACTTATAAAATTATCAGTCATGGTTCCAACTGGAACTCCTATTATCCAATCGAAAGATAATAATCCTCCAGGTTGAGCATAAGTTTTAATAAAACCGGTTGCATCCGGCTCTTGAGCTTTTACATGTTGTGAAAAACCCAAAACAGTTATCAATGTTAATACTAAAAATATTTTTTTCATCGTTTTGTAATTTTTTGGGTTATTTCTTTAAATAAGGTGATTGATTGAAAGCTTCTTCTATGCCTTGTTTTGCTCTTTCTTCGTTATATTCAACAGAACTGCCAACTATTCCCTCTATATGAGCAGTCCAGTTAAGACCAATTTCCGGAGCATTTTCTTGATCGGAACCTTCTCCATTCTCTTCCAGCCAATCCAAATAAGCTCTTAAAGACTCTCCATTAATCATTTCCAATATTAAGGTGCCTGTTTCATAAGAATATGAATAAGAATATCCCCATGATGGATAATAGGGGTAATAATAATTGGTACTTTTCCAATACCAACCCCAGTATCCTGGATATCCCCACCACCAACCTGGATAGTAGTAATAATTAGTATTTTTCATTAGAGTAAGAGTAGGATTTAAAAAGAAATCAGGAGTTACATTAGGGTCATAGTCTATTTCTGTATATCCCAAGTTTTTAAGCTCTAAGCCTATTTTATCTATAATTTTTTTCGAATTTCCTTTTGTATAGAACTCTTCTTTTTGTTTGTCAGTTAAATAATCACTTACCAATACAACAGAATCACGAATCATAAATGTTTTATAGGTATTAAAGTTAAATTCAGTGTCATAGTAAGTAAGAGTTAAATCGTAATCGTTGAGCGTAGCTTGATCTTCTGCTTTATAGCAAGAAGTAAAGCCTAAGGCCAAAACCAAGCTCATTAATAATAATTTCGTTTTCATGTTATTATTGTTTTTTTTTGTGAATGGCAAAAATATGAAAAATATATAACAACCTTACAATAAAAGAGGCTGACTCAATGGAGCCAACCTCGTTCATGTCATTACGTATTTGAATTGATTTTGATATTTTCTATAATAAATTATTAATTAATGTAATAAAACTTGTTGGCCAATGAGTGAACCAATCAATTGACCATCATCAGTAAAAACCTGATTATTAGCAACTCTTGCTTGCTCTGATTGAAACTCTACTAAGCCTTCTATTCCAACTAAGGCATATTGGCTACTCTCGGAAATTTCTTTTGTTGAATTTGCGATAAAACCACTGGCATTACATACAATACCAATAAATACATCCCCTTTTTCATATTTTTTCACCAAGCCTGTTTGGATGTTTATACCCGCCAAATCACCTTGTTTCATGGGCTCCTCAATCTCGAAATATTCGGCATACTTTCCTCCACCTTTGCCACCCCCAACTAAGTAGGAATAGCCAACAGGTATATTAATATTTCCATACACATCTAGCTTGTATTGTGGATCGCTTGAGCCAATTTTCACATTCCCATTTCTAAGAATTCTAAATCTTTTATTATCATTTCTTTTAATTGAAAAAGTTGAATCATTTCTAAACATCCACTCGGCATTACCTCGCCGAAACTTGAGCTGGCTATATCGATCGTCACTTACTGCATTTAGGAGTATTTCTGTTCCTGTTCCATTGGAATAAAACTCGGCTGCTGCGCCAGGGTATATCCCATCAGTTTCCCAATTTTTATCTCCAATTCCAAAAACATTTCCGCCATGAATCCATTGGTTTGCCCAAAATGAGTTAACAGGCGCCTGTGAGGAGTTCCCTGAAATAAAATTCCCCTCTACATGTAAATTACAATCTACCAATTTTATTTCAGCTATTTCCGCATCATACTTTACTTTAATTCTTGGTCGGCGACTAAAAGAAGCATCTGCTGTGGAAATTATATAATTAGATCTTGCAGTGAGAGGCTGTGTAGAAAATTCACGAACTGACATAGAAGCACCAAACTCATTTGTTTGCAAACTTCTCCATTGAATATTGGGTCTGGCAGTATCAGCAGCCATTAGAATTTTTATCAAGGCATTATTTTCTAAACTTGTCATATTTGAAGAAAACAGAGCATTTAAATCGCTATCTAGCTCTAAATCTTCACTTGGGTTAATAATTCCAATCCCTACTTTTCCATCTAAATAGTGAATTCCTAAATCGTTATTTTGCCACATATCGTTACTTGCTGTTTCCGCAGCATAAAGAGCATAGGGTACCGAGAGGAGTTGAGCAACTCCCATATCTACAAAACTATTTCCTGTTCCTGATGCATCTAATTCCAGCATTAAGTATTGATCGGCTTGACTCCACAAAATATTATTCCACGAACCATATAAAACTGTCCCTGTACCTATTTTTATATTAATTAATCCAAAATCGTTTGATGTAACAGTATGCTCTTCACGATAAACAATATCACCTGAGGCATCACCTTCAAGAATATCAACTATCAGCTTCACAGTTTCATTGGGCAAATAAGTGCCTTCTGTTTCATGATAAACGGTTTGAAAATTAATATTCTGGGGAACCTGCGCTAGGCCTATTATTGTAATACACAAGACCAGGCTAATTATTAATAATCGTCTCATGTCTTTAATTATTTAATGAATATTTTATTATTCTTTAGCAAAACTCCAATTTGCTGTCCATCGCTTGTATAAACCAATCGACCTTGAATATCTAATTGAGAAAGATTGGCTTCCAGTTGACCTTTAGAAACAATTAAAGCATAAGCATGGTCTTTATCTCTATCCTTTGCATAATTCTCTACAAAACCTGCCTGATTACTAACAATTCCAATGAATATATCTCCTTCTTGGAACTTTCTAATTTCGCCATTTTGTGCATTCATTCCGGCAATGTCACCAGCTATTAAAGTCTCAGATACAGGTAAGTAAGCACCTTTCCCTGATCCTCCAACCAAATATGCAAACCCAGAAGATACGTTAATGTTTCCATTAACATCCAAACGAGCTATAGGCTCTTCAACATCAATTCCCACATCACCATCGCTTGTTATTTTAAAAAATGTAGCGTCCTCATGTTGAATATTAAAATCACCATCATGAAGCACTGTCCAGTCATTCTCTCCATTTCTCAAATGTAATCCTACCTCATTGGTACCAGCATCGTCATGAATTAGAAGCTCAACATTACTACTTGACCTGTAAATCTCCATTTGTGCATTGCCATATGTTCCATTAGCTTCCCAATCCTTATCTCCAATTCCTATTTTTTTGGTATTATGAATAAAAACATCTCCAAAATAAGATGCTATTCCACTATTATCCGTTGTTCCTATTTGAAAAGTATTTCCACTAGTGAGCATCAAATTTGCATCTGAAATTTTAATATCCACATGGTCCTGACCCCATGGTATCTGAAAACGTTCTATTAAATCACCTGCATTATTTGTTGTAGCAATACTAAACTTAGGGTCGAGTACTCCTGCAGATTCATATTCATATGAAGAGAGAGCTACTTTGGAGACGCCATTGACATCTTGCCAATGAATACCCGGTTTTGCTTCATTATTATTCCACCTTAATTTAATTACCGAACCAGAATTTAAAGAGTGTTTTACTGTTGAAACCATCATTCTTTGATTTACTCCTAGTGTGAGTGCTTCAGTTGGCTGATCTGTTTGAATGCCCACATGTCCTCCTGTATAATAAATATCATTATCTATTTGCTGCCACATATTATCTGAAGCAGCAGTGTTTTTAGCAAATAATGCATATGGTACCGAAGCAAACTCCTCTACTCCTATCAAAGTATAGGTTGGAGACCCATTTGGTCTGGCTTCTAATTTAAGAAAATAGGAGGCAGCCCCCCAATCAATAGAAGGAAAATCTCCGGAAATTACAACTCCCTTACCAATTTTAAAACTCACCATCCCATTCCCATTGGTTGTGGCTGTATGCTCTTCACTATACACTGCATCGCCAGTTGAACTACCTTGTAATATGGAAATTTTAAAATCCATGCTACTAAAAGGTGAAGGGCTACCATCATCTGCTCTTACTACCGTTTGGTAATTAATAGCATCAGGCGCTTGAGCCACAGCCCAAACACTTACAAATATCAAAATAAAAGAGAATAACTTTTTCATAAAAACGCATTTTATATATTTCTATATCAGATAGTTAAACACTAAACCATTATAATTATAAACGATTTAAAGCTTAACACACTATAAATCAAATAACTTATACACTATTGAATAAAAAATGTTACGCTAATATTAAATAATATTCAAGCTTAAAAACTAAGATGGCTTTTTTACTGCTTTCTTATAGAATGAATATAAAAATTATCTTTGCAAAAAAAATTGGAAATAGATAAAATTAGAATATATGGCACTTAGTGAACAGGAACAAATTAGGCGCAACTCACTAAACGAGTTAAGAAAAATGGGAATCAATCCATATCCGGCAGCAGAATATCAGGTAAGTACTACTGCTGCAGATATTCATGCAAAGTTTCCGGGTGACAACACTCTTTATCAAGAAATTAGTTTTGCCGGTAGAATTATGAGCCGCAGAATTATGGGAGCAGCATCCTTCATTGAACTAAAAGATGCCACAGGCCGTATTCAAGCGTACTTAAAGAGAGACGAGATATGCCCTTCTGAAGACAAAAACATGTATAATATTGTTTTTAAAAGACTACTTGATATTGGTGATATTATTGGCGTAAAAGGTTATGTATTTATTACTAAAATGGGTGAGATTAGCATACATGTGAGTGAATTCACACTTTTGTCAAAAGCTTTGCGCCCTCTACCAGTAGTAAAAGAAAAGGATGGTAAAACTTATGACGCCTTCACTGATCCAGAACAAAGGTACCGCCAAAGATATGTTGATTTAATAGTAAATGATCAGGTGAGTGAGGTATTTGTAAAAAGGAGTATGATAATTCAAAGCATGAGGAATTTTATTACTGCTCGTGGTTATTTAGAAGTAGAAACCCCTATTTTACAAGCAATTCCAGGTGGAGCATCGGCAAAACCTTTTATTACACATCACAATTCCTTAGACATTCCTATGTATTTGCGGGTGGCTAACGAGTTGTATCTCAAACGATTGATTGTAGGTGGCTACGAAGGAGTTTTTGAGTTTGCAAAAGATTTTCGTAACGAGGGTATGGACCGTACGCATAATCCAGAATTTACTCAAATGGAAATTTACGTTTCCTATAAAGACTATAAATGGATGATGGGCTTTACAGAGGAAATGTTGGAAACAATAGCAACCGAAGTACATGGGACAACGGAATTAACTTTTGGCGAAAACAATATCAGCTTTAAAGCACCATATGCACGTGTTCCCATATTAGAAGCCATTAAAACTCATACTGGATTCGACCTAAATGGTAAAACAGAAGAAGAAATGCGAGAAATTGCAAGTGGTCTTGGAATACAAGTTGATGAGTATATGGGTAAAGGGAAATTGATAGATGAAATTTTTGGTGAAAAATGTGAAAGCCATTATATTCAACCTACCTTCATTACAGATTACCCTGTAGAAATGTCACCACTTTGTAAAAGACATCGTGACAACCCAGAATTAACAGAGCGATTTGAATTGATGGTAAACGGTAAGGAACTGGCTAACGCCTACACAGAATTAAATGATCCTATTGATCAATTATCACGATTTGAAGAGCAAGCTAAACTATTAGAAAGAGGAGATGATGAGGCCATGTTCATTGATATGGATTTTGTTCGTTCTTTGGAGTATGCCATGCCTCCTACATCAGGAATGGGTATAGGAATTGACAGATTGGTAATGTTTATGACCAACAATTCCAGCATACAAGAAGTGTTATTTTTCCCACAAATGAAACCAGAGCCTAAAAAGGTACTCCCTAAACCTGAAGATTTTATTTCTATTGGTATGCCAGCAGAATGGGCAGAAATAGTTATAGATGCAGGCTTTAACAGCCCGGCGGAACTTCAGGAAACTAAAGCCACTAAGGTACACCAAATACTTAATGGCTTTCGAAAAAAGAATAAACTAAGTATGGATGCTCTGTCATTACAAGATGTAGAAAATTGGTATTAATCCTATTTTCCAAAAACTCTTTTATTAAATACTCCTCATTCAAATTTATGAGGAGTATTTTTATAAACACGACAAAATTTGCAAAAAAACAACCTCCATTATTGTTAATTTTCACCATAATATTTGCTTATTAGATAAAAAATAATCTCGCTGAACATATTGAATTATCTAGATATGTAGATGCTTATTTAAAACTAATTTAAATAATTAGTGCGACCCATGTGATTTATGTTAAAATTTTTATAATTTTGTAAGCCATTCATTTTAAGGCAACACAGTATTTTATTTAGAATTTATCTAATCAAAATCAAATATATAATTTTATGGCAAAAGTAGTGGTTCTAGGTGCAGGGATTTCAGGTCATACGGCCGCCTTATACCTTCGCAAAAAGTTAAGCAAATCACATGAAGTGATTGTAGTAAGCCCCAATAGTAATTACCAATGGGTTCCATCAAATATATGGGTGGGAGTTGGGCTCATGAAACCTGAACAGGTAATATTTCCATTGAAACCTGTTTATGACAGACAAGGAATTGGATACAAGCAAGCATTAGGAATGTCAATACATCCTGAAGGTGACGCAAACAACGAGTCTGGCTTTGTTCGTATTAAATATGTTGCAGGCGATAAGCAAGACCAAGAAGAGGATGTTATGTATGACTATCTTGTAAATGGTACAGGTCCGGTATTAAATTTTCCGGCAACCGAAGGCTTAGCAGAATTTTCAAACTCTGTATGTACCTACGACCATGCTTCACATGCTTGGGGAAACCTAAAAGCTTCGCTTAAGAAAATGGAGAACGGTGAACATCAAACATTCCTAATAGGTACTGGTCATGGAATGGCTACATGTCAAGGAGCTGCTTTTGAATATGCATTAAATATTGCCTTTGAAGTAAACAAAAGAAAACTTCAGAAAATGGCTGATATTATTTGGATTTCCAATGAATATGAATTAGGCGATTTTGGTATGGGGGGAGCTTATATCAAACGAGGGGGATACATTACTCCTACTAAAGTTTTTACCGAATCTGTATTAGCAGAGTATGGAATTCGATGGATTAAAAGAGCAGGTGTTTACAAAGTAGAAAAAGGAGTTGCTCACTACGAAAACCTTGATGGAGAATACTTAAAACAAAAGTTTGATTTCTCAATGCTTATCCCTGGATTTAAAGGCGCAAATATGAAAGCCTTTGACAAAGCAGGAGAGGATATTACTTCAAAGGTTTTTGTTCCAAATGGAATGATGAAGGTAGATGCTGACTATAGTGGAAAACCTTATGACGAATGGAAAGCCAGCGATTGGCCGCATATTTATCAAAACCCTTCTTATGCCAACATGTATGCTAGTGGTATTGCTTTTGCACCACCTCATGGTATGAGTAAACCAATGAAGAGCCCAAACGGGACTCCTATATTCCCAACACCACCACGTACAGGAATGCCCTCAGGTGTCATTGGTAAAATTGTAGCTGATAATATTGCCTATCAAATAAAAACAGGCAGAACAGGTCATCCACATAAAGCCTCTATGGCAAGTCAAGGAGCAGCTTGTATAGTATCTGCAGGATATGGACCCTTATCCGGGCAAGCAGCAACTATGACCGTATCTCCTATTGTTCCTGATTGGGAAAAATATCCAAAATACGGAAGAGATATTTCAAAGACAATAGGAATTATAGGATTAGCAGGACATTGGATGAAATTATTTATGCATTATATGTTCCTCTACAAAGCCAAAGCAAAATTTGGCTGGTCACTGATTCCAGAATAATAAATAAAGTATAAAATTTAAAATATAATATTATGGCTAATATACACGAAAGACTAAAAAACACTCCATATAGCAACCATGCTTATGCCACAAGACCCTCTAAAGCAACTTTATTTTGGAGACGATGTTTAATCAAGCAAATTATTCAGTTCTTTTATATGAATCTGAAAATAATGAGAATTGTAGTTGGAGGTCACTCCTAACTTCCTTATTCAGAATATGATTAAAAAGCCAAGACAAATTGTTTTGGCTTTTTATTATTTAATAAGGTGTATAACTTGAATTATGATTACTCCATTTCCTATCTTTAAGCTTTGTTAACACAATTTATCGGGCTCATTCAGAATAAAAAGAACAATTAGTAGTTATTTATTAAAACAACCAAAATTTTAAGCTTATGCTATCGTATTGCAAAATGATTCTTGAAAAAATGACCATAGACACAAACTTATTCAGAAAAGAACTAAATAAAGCTTACAAAATGCTTCCTTCTGAAGAAGCACAAAAACTCAACCAATGGGTAATGCATAAATTTCCGGATTTAGTGGGAGAAGATGATTTTCGATATTTAAAAGCATCCTAATTTTATAAAAATTACAATAATACTCTCTGCATCTTTAGTTATTTTTTAACTGAAGATAGAGAGTATTTTTTTGCCCTTAATCCTCAATAATCCTACATTGTTTTCTAATTTATTAAAGAATTTGTTTTTTAATAAACACGTAAGAAACCTTTCAAGTTTTTCCCTTAAAAAATCTTAGTTGTAAAATCTTTTAACTCTTGATTCAGATTAGTATTAAATATATATTTGCTCCCGAGAAACAAAAAAACTGTAATATGTCAAAAATATATGCATTTGTGTTTGGTATGCTGATTCTTGCAACATCTTGCCAAAACAACCAACCTAAAGAAGAAATGAACGAAAATCCATTTTTTAGCAAATGGGACACCCCTTTTGGCGTTCCTCCATTTGACAAAATAAAAGAAGCTGATTATAAGCCTGCTTTCGAAAGAGCTATTGAAATTCAAAATAAGGAAATTGAAACTATTATTAACAACACCGAACCTCCCACTTTTGAGAATACAATTATGGCTCTTGATAAAAGTGGAGCAGATTTACGTAAAGTTAATAGTGTCTTCATGAACCTTGTTGAAGCAAATACCAATAAGGAGCTAACCAAGCTAAATGGTGAAATAGCTCCAATACTTGCTAATCACCAAGATAATATCATGCTGAATGCTGAATTATTTAAAAAAGTAAAAACTGTTGCTGATCAACAAAAAGAATTAAACTTAGAGGTAGAAAATGCCAATGCTCAAGCTCTTAATCAAGAACAAAAAGCTTTGTTGAATAAACTATATATGGGCTTTGTGAGAGGAGGATCGGAATTAAATGATACTAACCAAAAACAATTAAGAATCGTTAATGGTAAATTGGCTTCTTTATATCCTAAATTTGGAGAAACTCTTTTAGCCGAAGGAAATCATTATTATATGCTTATTGAAGATGAGAAAGAAATTGCCGGCCTTCCGGAAGCGGTAAAAGAAGCAGCACATGTGATAGCTGTAGAAAAAGGTCATAATAATGCTTGGGCTTTTACGTTGGACAAAACAAGTTGGATTCCTTTTCTTCAATATGCCGACAACAGAAGCAGACGAGAAGAATTGTATAAGGCCTGGATGAACAGAGGAAAATCAGAAGAATTTAATACCAGCCCAATTATTAAGGAAATACTCATTTTACGAGAGCAAAAGGCACATTTATTAGGATATAAGAATTTTGCGGAATACTCCATCTCTAATAATATGGCACAAACACCCGAAAATGTATACCACCTACTCATGGACTTATGGAAACCCGCACTACAAAAAGCAACAGAAGAAAGAGATGCATTGCAAATCATTATGAACAAATCTGGAATCTCCGGCGAGCTAAAGAGCTGGGATTGGTGGTATTATACTGAGAAATTACGTAAAGAGAAATATGATTTGGATGAAAATGAGTTACGCCCATACTTTTCATTGGAACAAGTTAAAAAAGGGGCCTTTGAATTAGCTCATCGTTTATATGGTATTGAGATTACAAAAAGAACAGATATTCCTGTTTATCATCCTGATGTAGAGGCTTACGAGATTAAAGAAGCTGATGGGAGACATATTGGCATTTTATATGTCGATTATTTCCCACGTGCATCAAAAAGAGGAGGAGCTTGGATGGAAGCCTACAGAAAACAATCAGGTTCTGGCAATAACCGAATAAGCCCAATTATTGTAAATGTGGGCAACTTTACAAAACCTACTTCAACTACTCCTTCTTTATTAAATGTTGATGAAGTAGAAACACTCTTCCATGAGTTTGGTCATGGCCTTCATGGGCTCCTCTCAAATATTGAATACCAAACAATAAGTGGAACATCTGTAAAAAGAGACTTTGTAGAAATGCCTTCACAAATAATGGAGAACTGGGCTATGCAACCAGAAATGTTAAAAATATATGCTCATCATTATAAAACTGGCGAGGTGATTCCTGATGCTTTAATAGCTAAAATTCAAAAAGCAAGCCAATTTAATCAAGGGTTTGTTACAACAGAATATCTTGCTGCCAGTCTTTTAGATATGGATTATCATACTGCTCCTTCAGCAAAGGACATCAATCTAGAAGAGTTTGAAAAAGCAAGCATGCAAAAATTAGGCTTAATAGATGCTATTATTCCTAGATATCGCACTAATTATTTTGCCCATGCTTTTAGTGGAGAAGGATATGCAGCTGGATATTATGTCTATATTTGGGCAGCTGTGCTTGATTCTGACGCTTTCGAAGCATTTGTGGAGCATGGTTTATTCAATAAAGAATTAGGGCAAAGTCTTAGAGAGAATATAATCTCTAAGGGGGGATCGGATGATCCAATGAATTTATTTGTTAAATTTCGTGGTGCACAACCCAATATACAACCATTGCTCATTAAACGAGGATTAAACTAGTAATGTGCAACAGCAATACTTGCTAAACTTATTTTTACACCCTGAATTTCTAATAGTACTTGGGCACAAGCTTCTAGGGTAGCCCCTGTTGTTATTACATCATCAACCAAGAGAATATGCTTATCTTTTATATTGTCTTGGTTGATTACAGCAAATTTATTCTTCACATTTTCCCATCTTTCCAATTTGGTTTTTCGGGTTTGAGTTTCGGTAGCCGTATTCCTAACAAAGGAGCTATTATCAACTGGCAAACCCATACTTGCTGATAGGCCTTGAGCAAACATTTCTGCTTGATTATATCCTCTTATTTTTAGCTTACTAACATGTAATGGAACAGGAATGATGACGTCAACAGATGAAAATATTGGATTCTTCATTAAAAACACACCATATCTTTTCCCTATATAAACACCCACATCGGGGCGGTCCTTATACTTGAGAAGATGAATCAAGTTTTGCACCTTATTCCCTTTATTAAAGAAATAGAATGAAGCTATCATTTCAACAGATATTTTCCCCCAAAATAACGAAACCAAAGGGTTGTTAGGGTCTTTTTCATAATAAGTTTTTGGTAAATGTATGAGACATTGCGAGCATAATACTTCTTCGTGTCTATATAAGGATTGACCACAGGCAGTACAAGTTCTGGGGTAAATCAAATTTATAAAATCTTCAAATAATGACTTAATCATAAAACATTTGTTTTTTCAATCTTTTTTTTGGAATCTTGAAATTGTAAAAATCAAAACTTTTGAATTTGACAATAGAAATATCCAATATAAGGTTCTGTTTCCCTCATAAAAAGGAAAAAAATGTTGTTGTCCAAGATCTAAGTCTAAAAATACCTCATAGCAAAACAATGTCTTTAGTAGGAAAATCAAGATTTGGTATATCTAATATATCTTTTGCGCTGATACAATTATTTAGTCCAAAGGCTTTATTTAGCAAAGGTAGCATCTTACTTCAGATCAAAGATAATAAAAATAACAAGCTTATTCAAGATACAATAATATGAAGATAATAATTATTTCGGGCAAGCAGGGGGAAGGGAAAACTACACAATGTAAGAAACTTGCTCAACAAATGGCACAGCAAGGGCTTCAAATAGGGGGTTTTATTGCTCCCGGAACTTGGGAAAGCGAACAAAGAAGCCAAATTGATTTATTGGATTTACGCTCAGGTAGAAAATATTCTTTTGCTTCAAGAGAAAAACAAGAGAATTGGGAACATATTCATTCTTTTTACTTTAATTTACAAAGTATAAAAAAAGGTGAAGAGCTCCTAAGAGCCCATTCTAAAATATGTGATTGGATATTTATTGATGAGGTAGGCAAGTTTGATATTAAAGGAAAAGTTTGGGGCCCAATCCTCAAAGAATTGCTTCAAAAAGATATTAACTTGGTTTTGAGTATTAGAGATTGTTTTGTTGGCCTGGTTACAAATCATTTTGGTATTAAAACATATAAGAAACTTGATGTTGAAAAAGGATGATTTATTAGTATTATCTTTTTAGCACCCTTTTTAATACAACTCCATTATTAGTACGCAGTTTAACAAAGTAAATACCCGCAGCTTGTCCGGAAATATTTATAATAGATACCGGAGCATCCAAATAAATTTCTTGAATCCTTTTTCCTCTAATATCGGTAATCGATAGCTCGTATAACTCATTTTCCTGATAGTTTGAATATTCTATACTAAAGCAACCATTGGATGGATTGGGGCTGATACTAAACTTATCTAATTGTGGCTCGTTAATACCCACAAAATTTAAAATTTCTATATCAAATGTACACTGATCTACTTGCTCACCTACTACATTACTTAAAGTCCAAGTAATGGTATAGTCTCCTATTCCTAAAATTTCACCTGCAAGAGTTTCGGAGTTGTTATAATCATTGGAAATACTTAAATTTTCATTACATTTATTAAAAATATTTGCCACATCAAATTCGTTATCCTCTACCACATACATACCATTGCTCCCAGCCATACGGCTTTGGTTATCTACGCATGATATTGATGCTTCAAAAGGATTAAGAGTAGCAGCATCGGTTACCATCATGGCTCCGGCTTCACTATAAACTTTACATCTGTAATGATTTCCGTACTCAGACTCATCAACTCCACTGATAATTAATTGGGCTTTATGAACTCCCACATAAGTACTATTAGTAGAAATATCGGTAAAACCAGAGCCGGCATCCAATTGCCATTGGTATGTAATTACTCCCGTTGACAATACAGAGAAAAAAGCTTTTTCTCCCTCACAAACAAACTGATCCGAAGGCATTTTTATTATTCTGTACTGATAATTTTCTGCCCAATGAACTCTTTCTGCAGGCCAAGAACCTACTATAATATCTGTATATCCATCATTATTTAAATCACCCACCGCCAAATGCTCAGGATTGCCTTTAATATTTGTTCTTGGAGGCAGTAACATACTTTGCCCATTGCCGGTATTTTTACCCATATAAACACAATCCTGATCTCTTGCTCCTAAGGCCATATCTATATCACCATCATTATCAAAATCAGCAGAGTTTAGTGCCACAACTGCTCCATAAGGATCTATAACATGACTGGTATAAGTTCCATCATGATTATTAATCATCCAATGTCCTGCTCCATCGGTAAAAAGAATATCATCCCAACCATCATTATTCAAATCATCGGATTTCATTTCAAAAGCATCTGCATTTGCATTTATTAGTTCGGCAGAGAGGAAAGAACCATTGCCATCATTCAGCATATTGTAAATTTTATCGTTGGCGGAAAAAACAATATCATCGTAGGAGTCATGATTGACATCGGCAAAACATTGGCTTTGAGTATATGTTCCACTTGCAATAATAGTTTTTACAAAATTGGTTGAGCCATCGTTATAATAAACTGCAATTTGTTGTGAGTCTAAAATGGCAATCATTAAATCTAAATCGCCATCATTGTCTACATCTGACACATTGAGATAACAAGGAGCTCCACTTTGCGTATCTATAAAAATAGGGTTGCCAAAATCACCATTTTCATTTTTAAACCAGTAAAACTCGTCACCCAACCAATCGGCCACTATCAGGTCTAAATCACCATCATTATCTAAATCATTTAGCTTAATAGTTTGCACATTATAGGACTCCTCATAGATAGGTAGTTCAACAAAGGACTCTCCGGAACCCATATTCATCAATGCATAAATTCCACCATGTTCGGAATAAATAACATCCACTTGACCATCATTATTAATATCGCCACTTATTATTGAAGTAACAATATGATTATCACTAATCTGATGTGGTACAAAACAAGCTTTGCCATTCTCAAACCAAACAATATCATCATCAATTGAAACAGCAGCAGCAATATCCCAATCACCATCGTTATCAAAATCATTAGCAACTATACCTTTGGGGCCATCCACGCGGTAGGAAACATCCTGTTGCTCAACAAACCCACCATTAGAGTCACTATTTTCAAACAGAACAATTCTATCACCACTTAGTGATGTAGCTAATACATCAATATCATTATCTAAATCGAAATCAGCTACTACCACACTAAATGCTACTGGCATTTGATTGGAAATAATCATCTGATCGGAGAAATTCCCTCCACCATCAATATTTTTTATCCAAGCTATTTTGCCATCCCCTTTGGATGCCGAAACAATATCAATAAAACCATCTTTATTAAAATCGGCAGCAGCTAAAGAGTTGATAATATCTACCTGAGTGCCTATGATTAATTCTGATGCAAAGGCTCCTCCTCCAATATTTTTAAAATAGGCAATTTCGTCACTTTGTGCATATCCGGCAATAATATCATCATAACCATCATTATTAATATCAGCTGTGATAATGGTTGTAGGCAAATTGGCATTTTGAGTTATCAGATGTCCGCTGGAAAAATTTCCATTACCATCATTTTCGTACCACTCGATGCGAGAGCTACCTTTGGAAGCAGAAATGACATCAAAGTCGCCATCATTATCTAAATCTGCAGCTGTTACTGCAGAGGCATCGTCAGCATTTTCGTTGATGAATGCTTGAAAAGAGAAGCCATTTCCTGCATTATTTTTAAACCAAAAAACTTGATTATCTAATTGTGAAACACCTAGAATGTCCGGATAAGAATCACCATTTAAATCGGCTGGAAATAAAGAAACAACATAATTGTATTGGCTGCTAATGATATGCTCATTACTAAAGCTCCTGGTATTTTCATCAAAAAGGAAATAAGCTATTTTGCTATCATTTATTGATGAGTAGATTAAATCCATGTAGCCATCCTGATTTACATCAAAAGATTTAATTACTTCAGGATTGTTGGGAGAAGTACTCAGAGCCATTTTAGTACTGAATATCTGTGCATTTAATAATATTGCTGCAAGTAAAAATAAGGTAGTAAAAATAGTTTTCATGCTTTAGTCTTGTGAAATGGTTCTGTTTATTCCTTGATTATTTTAATTGTTTCTGTTCCATCTTCTGTAAATATTTGAAGAAAATAGATGCCATTAGGTTTGTCCGAAATATCTATTTTCATAGGTTCTAGAGGTATTATGTTTTCTTGAAAAACTACTTCACCTGCTATATTACTGATGGATACAATGGTTTTATTACGGTTAATCTTTGAGGTGAAACTCAAATTATAAATCCCATTAGAGGGATTTGGAGTTAAATTAAAATCATTATCCTTAATATTACTAATGGCTACATAATGAGAAGTATAACAATCTGAAGTATCTATACAGGTCCCGTTCTGAATGACTTCTACTGCAAAACTTCCTATTTCCAGAGGAGTGTATGATTGATTGGTTTCTCCTTCTATAGGACTATAATTGTTATCACAATCAAGCCATTGGTACTCGGCATCTTCTTCGGCAACTGTCAGCGTACCTGCATCCATAGTTATTTCAGTATTTATTTCATCGTAAAAAGAAAGTGTAGTAACTAAAACTTCATTACAGCCTGCATAATTCCAATATTCTCCATCTTCTGTTTGCCAATCATTTTCCAAATAAGCACTATCGTTAGCACATATTGTCATTTCATCAAATTCCATATCAGGCAATTCGCCATAATAGATATAATCGCCACTATTGGAAGAAAAATTTCCTGAATAAATATCTAAAACATGATCGTTATTAATGTCAGCTAAATCAAAATCGTGACCCGAGCCAAAATACTCATTAGTTTCCAAAAAATTTCCTGGGTTATCGGTATCATTCAACCATAGATGATCGGCTACAAAAATATCTGGAAGCCCATCAAAGTTTTGATCTCTTAGCATCACATCAATATTAAACCCTCCATTAGGAACAGTTCCTGCTGGCATAAAATTACCAACACCATCATTCTCCCATAATTCTACATCACCCATCCAAGGGGCAAAAGCAAGGTCTATATCTCCGTCTCCATCAATATCACCTGCATCAACACCATCGGTAGTTTCTGAAGTAAGTTCCTGCCCTGAATCGCTAAAATTACCCATTCCATCGTTCACCCAAACCTGTCCGGGTAAGCTATTGTCAAAAGATAGAACAGCATCTAAATCCTGGTCACCATCCAAATCGGCAAGGACCACTGCATTGGCATAATTGGTTTCTATTTCTTGTCCATTAGATGAGAAGGTTCCATCTTGGTTGTTTAAGAAGATGAAAATATCCCAAGCTCCGGGATAGAAAATATCCACATAACCATCATTATTTAAATCACCTACTGCCAACTCCTCTCCTTTTGAATATGTTGCTAAATTTTGCACCATAGTAAAAACTCCAGTACCATTATTTTTCCAAATCTCCAATCCAATATTTTCGCTATAAAAGGGTACGGTTACAAAATCCATATCCCCATCATTATCGATATCTAAAGCCTGTACGCCAAATCGAGTATGATCTGAGCTCCCATAATGATGAGCCGTTGTATTAAAAGTTCCAT
>Ga0256826_1000035_pt1 | contig 59366 bp, 51 predicted proteins | sample CV79metaG_FD_185975 | JGI IMG/M metagenome (GOLD analysis project Ga0256826, IMG submission 185975) | Hydrothermal vent microbial communities from East Pacific Rise, Pacific Ocean - CV79 | ecosystem: Environmental > Aquatic > Marine > Hydrothermal vents | place: Pacific Ocean: East Pacific Rise...
TGGAGGGGCTATTGATTATGTTGATTTAGGTGGGGACGCTTTTGTTTTAGCGACCAATGCCAATTACAACGTGATTACAACGTCGCATGGAGATACCACAGTGATAGGAGCTGTTGGTAAAGATACTATTTTAGGACTTGAAGGTGATGATACCTTAAGTGGTGCCGGTGGAAATGATACGATAGCGGGGGGTTTAGGTATTAATACTCTTGATGGTGAAGGAGATATTGATACGGTAGATTACTCTTATGTAAGTGCTACGGGTGCTGTAGTTGACTTAGCTGCAGGAACAGGAACTGCACCGGGTGCTACGGATACTTTAAGTGGTTTTGAGAACATAAAAGGCTCTAACTTTATAGATACATTAAGTGGTGATGTTAGTGTTAATATTATCTCCGGTGGGGCAGGAAATGATACCTTAGATGGCCGTGATGGTGATGATACTATCATGGGAGAAAGTGGTAATGATACTCTAATTGGTGGCTTTGGAGACGATCTTATTGATGGTGGTATTGGAAAGGATGTTATTGACTTTTCAACGGAGACGTCTTCGGTTGATGTTGTCCTAAAAACAGATGATGATGGTACGGCAATTTCGAATCAAGGCACTGATACTATTCGTAATGTTGAAGATATTATTGGTAGTGATTTTGATGATATTATCACAGGTAGTGAAAGTAAAAATTCACTTTTTGGTGGTGATGGTGTGGATACCATTAATGGCGGTGATGGTGATGACATTATTGACGGTGGATTACAAGGTGATACGCTTCTAGGTGGTGGCCAAAATGATGTTATTCATGGTAATGAAGGTGCTGATCAAATCTCAGGTGGTACCGGTAACGATCAACTTTTTGGAGACATTGATGATGACGTTATTGATGGCGGCTCTGGTGTTGATTATATTGAAGGGAATGCAGGCGTTGATACCTTGTATGGTGGTAGTGGAAATGACCGTATTCTCGGTGGTACTGAAGATGATACGCTTTTTGGTCAAGATGGCAATGATATCTTATCAGGAGAAGCCGGAGCAGATACCCTTCTTTCGGGCGCAGGTAATGATAGTTTAATAGGCGGTAGTGAAATTGATGTTGCCTCTTATGCCGACCAAGCTGACAAAATTATAGTGAATCTTTCAGATGTTGCAGATCAGGTGAGTAAAGTAGCTGATGGTGGCAGTGATACGTTTAATGAGACCTCAGGAAGTGGGGCAAGTGCTGTTTATGATGTAGAAGTTATTCAAGGCTCAAACTTTGCAGATACTATGGTGGGAAATACCGTTACGAATACTTTTTTAGGGGGTAATTCCAATGATCTTCTCCGTGGTGGTGCCGGTGATGATGCTCTGTATGGTGAAAATGATAATGATACTCTTGAGGGTGGCGCGGGTGCCGATATTATCGATGGTGGTAGTGGACGTGACTTTGTAGACTATGCTAATGATCCACAAAATGGTGCGGTGGGTGTTAATGTAGACTTGAGTGCTAATACAGCAGTGGATGGTTATGGAGATACCGATACTTTAAATGAAATTGAAAACGTTCAAGGCTCTGTTTATGATGACATTATCAAAGGTGATACAACAGAAAATACGCTTCTTGGAAATGATGGTGCTGATACTTTCTTAGCTTCGGGTGGTTCGGATAGTATTGATGGAGGAAATGACATTGATGTTATTGACTTCAATACCCCAGAGATTACAGATAAGGTCTTTGTTGATTTAGAAAACAACTCAGCAACCCAGGGTGGGATTACTATTAATTACACTATTACAAATGTTGAAAATATTATTGGTACGGACTTTAATGATACGATTTTTGGTAATAGTTCTGATAACTATTTACAAGGTGGAGCATCCAACGATACGATAAGTGGAAATGCAGGCACTGATATCATTGAAGGTGGCGCTGGCGCTGATGACCTTCGAGGTGGGGATGGTGATGATACTGTAGATGGCGGTGATAATAATGATTATCTTCGTGCAGATACTGGAGATGACACCTATATTGGTGGTTCCGGGACGGATTTAATTGACTACAGACATGATGTGAGTAACGGTACTCAAGGTATTGATATTGACTTACGTAGCGGTGGAGTTGATACCTATGGTAATACAGATACCTTTAATGGGGATGTAGAGAACCTATATGGTTCAAGCCGTAATGATATTGTTATTGGAACGGATGATGCCAACTATATTTACGGATATGAAGGAGATGATTCTATTGATGGGGGCTTAGGTAATGATCGTTTAGTTGGAGCTCAAGGAAATGATTCTATCTTTGGAAATGATGGAAATGACTCGATTGAAGGGGTTACAGGAGCAGATACTCTTGATGGTGGAATCGGTAATGATACCATTCGTGGTGGTGATGATAATGATTTACTTATCGGTGGAGAAGGTGATGACTCTCTTTTTGGAGATAAGCAAAATGACACCTTAAGTGGTGGTCTCGGAAATGATATTTTAGATGGTGGTCTTAATTCAGATACTGTAGATTATTCGGACGCTTTAGAAGCTGCTACTGGTGATACTTTAGGTGTTACAGTTAATTTAGGAGACACCTCTGCTCAAGTGGTAGGCGCTGACCAAGGCACGGATACTTTAGCGGCAATAGAGAGTTTAATTGGTTCGGATTACAAAGATACTATTACGGGGTCAAGTGATCGAAATCGTATTGCTACAGGTGATGGTGATGACACCATAATAAATTCTGCAGAAAATGATATTTATGATGGGGGCACAGGAGTTGATACACTTGATTTTCATACAGGGACAGAGTTTAAAAATGTTGAGATTGACCTCTCTTTAACGTCTGCGCAAATTGAACAAGATGGTCTTAATGGTCGAGATACTATTGTCTCAAGTTCTATAGAAGTTATTCAAGGTTCTGCTCTGAATGACACCATTAGTGGTGATACAAATGCCAATACATTTTTTGGAAATGAAGGTTTAGATATTCTTAGTGGTAGAGATGGAAATGATGCACTTGATGGTGGTAGCGGAGACGACCAACTCTTTGGTGGAAACAATGATGATGCGCTAGATGGTGGAGCCGATAATGACTTCTTAGATGGTGGAGATGGCACGGATAACCTATTAGGAAATAGCGGAAATGACCAACTTTATGGTGGTAAGGGAAATGATGCCTTAGATGGTGGAGCCGATAATGATACGGCTTATTACTACTTTAATGATGGAAGTGGTCGGGTGACATCTGGTGTAACTGCGAGTATTGCTGGTGGTGGAACGTCAACAGGGCTTGATGGTGATGGTGGTACAGATACGTATACTTCAATAGAAAACATCATAGGTTCACGTTTTGATGACATACTTCAAGGTGATGGTGCTGTTAATATCTTAAATGGTGAAACAGGTGATGACTCACTTGATGGACTCGGTGGTGTTGACACACTTTATGGTGGTGACGGAAATGACTCTCTTTTAGGTGGGGCAGGAGCAGATACACTCTTTGGAGGTGCTGCTGCTGATATCTTAGAAGGGGGCACAGAGGCTGACATAGAAAATGGTGATGGTGGTAATGATACCTTTATTGCTGGTGCTGGTAATGATACATTAGATGGGGGTAGTCATGACCTTAATGGTGGTGACTGGGTTGATTATTCTGGTAGCGGTTCTCAAGGTATTAGTGGTCAGTTAAGCGGTACGATTAATGATGCCTTCGGAGATAGTGATACTTTAAGTAATATTGAACACCTTAAAGGAACTGCTTTTATTGATGTGATTGAAGGAACTTCAGCGGTAAATACCATTCAGACTCTTGGGGGTGATGATACTGTTGTTGGGAGTGGTGGTAACGATGTTCTTGATGGTGGTACACACACTAGCGGAGATTGGATTGACTACTCTAATGCAACGGGTGCCATTACAGTGGATCTCTCAATTAGTGGAACGCAACAGATTATTGGTGGGGGTATGGATATTGATACCCTTACAGATTTTGAACACCTTATTGGTTCTGATAATGCATTAGGTGATGATATCTTGAAAGGGAATAGTGGTAATAACACTATCTTTGGAAAAGCTGGAAATGATACTCTTTATGGTGCTGGTGGAGATGATGATATCTATGGTGGAGATAATCTAGGAAATGCTGGTATTGATACCGTAGATTATACAACTTCTGTAGCAAAAGTTGTTGTTGATTTAAGTGCGGGAACTGCTTCAGGTCTTACTGAGGGTAATGATACCTTACATGACATTGAAAATGTTATTGGTTCATCTAATGGTTCAGACACAATTACGGGTGATGGTGGTGTTAATATTCTTGACGGTCTTGGTGGTTCGGATGAGATTCATGGTGGTGGTGGCGATGATACTATCTATGGACATAATGACAATGATAAACTTTTTGGTGACGGTGGTGTTGATATTCTCTATGGAGGGGCAAGTTCTGATACCCTTGATGGTGGTGCTGGGGTAGATACCCTTTATGGAGAAGAAGATGATGATCTGCTTCTTGGAGATGCTGCTGGTGGAGATACTTTTGATGGCGGAAGTGAGATTGATACTCTTGATTACTCCGGAACGAATGCTGGTGTTACTTTAGCGCTTAATGGTGCAGGGATTTCAACGGCAACACGTACTAATGGGGCTAGTGATGAGGTCCTTCGTATTGAAAATGTGACAGGTTCTACGATAGTAGACAGTATTACTGGTGATGCTAATGACAATATCATCCGTGGTAATGCAGGTAATGATATTCTTGAAGGTGGTGCAGGAGTAGATACACTTTTTGGTGAAGCGGATGATGATACCTTAGTAGTAAGTAGTGCCGCAGATGTCTCAACAGACTCCTTTGATGGTGGAACGGGTACCGATACCTTACAAGTTAAAAATGATGCTATTTATGATATCTCTAATGCTAATATAACTGATATTGAGAAGATGGAATTTGATGGTGGTATAGACCAAGCTGTGACGATTGATGAATCACAAATTTCTGTGGCAGGATTTGATGAGTTTATTGGGGGTGTAGGCACGCAAGATACCCTTATTGTAAATACGACGAATCATCTTGATATCTCTTCAAAAATTATGACAGATGTAGATGAGGTTATCATTAATGGTAGTGGTGCGAACCAAACACTTATTGGGTCAACGACTAAAGATATTATTAATGGTGGTGGCGGTGATGATGAGATTCATGGTCGTGCAGGAAATGATACTTTAAACGGTCAAGATGGTTCAGACACGCTGTTTGGAAATAGTGGTAATGACGTTTTAGATGGTGGGTCGGGTGGAACAAATGTTGATGTTGCGGATTATTCCGAAGCTGCTGGTGGTATTACCGTTGACTTGACTCAGGCAGTACAAGTCACTAATGATGGTGATGGTGGACAAGATACTTTAATAGATATAGAAGTGATACGTGCAACAGGAAATGTGGATAACCTAAAAGGTGATGCAAGTGCTAACACCCTAGATGGTCGTGGTGGTGATGATATCCTAGAAGGTGGCGGTGGTGCTGATAATCTTATCGGTGGAAATGAAAATGATACCTTTGTATACAATGTTACTGGCGATGAAACCGGTGATATTATTGATGGTGGTTCAGGTGTTGCAGATAAGATAGAAGCGAATGCCAACATCGATTTAACAACTGCCACACTAAGTGGTATTGAAGAAGTTGAGATTGCAACAGCTGGTGTTGAAGTCACACTCGATGATACCCAAGTCAATGCAATTGACAACTACACCGGTTCAGCAGGAAGTAATGACCGTTTTATCGTTGATGTAGCTGACGGAAATAGTTTAAACTTAACTTCTAAAACAATTACAAATATGACCCAAGCAGGTGATGTTATTGAGGTTAGTCTTCTAGGTACAACAGGTGGAAATCGTGTTGATGCGACAACAGGAAATGATGTTGTTAATGGAAATGCAGGGGCAAATACCATTGCTACTTTTAGTGGTGATGATGTTATTAATGCAGGCTCAGGTGATGATATTATAGAGTTTACTGCTGCTAATTTGAACAGTGCTGACAGTGTAGATGGTGGGTCAAATAACGATACTATAGAAATTACAGATAATGTTACAGGTGGAAATCTTAGTGATGCAGATTTTAGCAATGTAAGTAGTGTTGAAAACTTACTGCTTAGTGATGACACTACGCACACGTTAGCTCTTGGAGCCAATGCAGATGCTTCAGGGCTTGTCAATATAGATGCAAACTCTGCTGGAAGTAGTGCCGTTGACTTAGACATTAGTGCCATGAGTAATGATGTTGCTGTAACGACAGGTTCAGGTGCAGACAGTGTGACTCTTGGAAGTGGAAATAACAACATTTCTACCCAAGCTGGTATTGATACCATTACTGTAAGTGATGCTAACTTAGATGGAAATGATCTTATTAGCGGTGGAGCAGGCCAAGACACCTTAGTCATTAGTGACCAAGCCAATTTAGTTGCGGCTGATTTAGTGGGAATTAATGTGGATGTAGAAGTCTTACAAACCGGTGTCACTAATGATACCATTGACCTTCGTGGCGCTACTGCTTTTGATAGTGTGATCGCAGGAGATGGTGACGATACGGTCTTTATAGACTCGGCGCGGGCTCTTCTAGATGGGGATAATGGGGCGAATAGTGGTCTTAATGATGTCTTGAATATTACAGGCAGTGTTGATTTAAGTGGCGCTACCGTGATTAACTTTGAGAGTATAGTCTCAGATAGTACCTTAGATATGACCGTTGAGCAGATAAATGCGCTTGGTGGTAATGTTGATGTTGGCACGAATGCTCTTAATGTTGTGGGGAATGGAACGGATAACACTTTCTCAGCCACAAACATTACCGCATCAAAAATAGTACTGACTGCAGGACTAGATCAAACAACGACAATCAATAATATCAAGATGGACATAGATGGTTCGGCTTCTGATGAAGCGCTTATTATGAGTATTGATGCAGCAACTCCAAAAGCAAATATTGATATTCAAGGTTCGAGTGTTGCTGGAGATATTTTAAATGTTACCTTAAATTCGGCAGAAGTACTAGACAATACCTTCACTGTTGATAGTGCTGTTGAAACGTTTAATTTACAGATAAATGACTCAAACCATACCCTTGATTTATCAGGTATAAGTACTACAACAAACCTTCTCCAAGCAGCAACAAACACAGGCGCTAGAGTGGTTAGTGTAAGTAATGCGACACAAAATATTGATGCGAGTAATTTAGTAGCTAATGAGACAATAGAACTGACTGCAAATACGAATAGCATCGATATTATCGGTGGTAATAGTGTCAGCGATAAAGTGATTTTAGCCAATGGTACGGCAACTTATAACACGATAAGTGGTATTGAAATACTAGATATTGGAGCGAGCAATAACTTAGCTGGAAAAATCAACAGTGATGTAACTAATATCAATCTCACGGGTACCTTAACCCTACAAGCGAGTGATTTACATACCAATGCGCTTAGTATTGATGGTGGAACGACACAGTTTGCTTCAGCTGCAGCAGGAAGCAATGATTATAGTGGTGTGATACTCACTGTTGGTACCGCTTTGGAGATGAGTGTAGCAAGTAGTTTAGATATCTCAGCTTCTGCAGGAGATGATCTTAGTGCTTTAACAACAGTAGCTATTAGCTCGGGGGCTTTACTAACGCTTAATGCGGATCAAACGGATGATACTTTAGTTATAAACAGTGCGAGTTCAAGTGCCGACGTCCTTATTAAATCAACAGCAACAGACAGTGATAATGTTTTTACAAACATTAGTAAAAGCGGTACGGGGAATATCACTTATGAAGTCAATCATGCCATAGATAAAACAGGTGAGGGCTCTGCTGTTTTAGGTGATATTGATGCTTTAAACATCAGCTCTTCTTTAACACTAGACTCTAATCAACTTGGAAATATTACTGCCTTAGATGGGGCGGGAACGCTTAATGTTACTACGGTTTCAAATACAACGGACTTAAGTGGTATTACAGATGGTACGTTTAGTGGTGCTATCAATATTACCGATAGTGCCGGAGCAGACACTATTACAGGCTCAAAATTTGCTGATAATATCACTATTAGTACCGGTGCTATCGATAATGTTAATGCAGGTGATGGTGATGATGTTATTTTGTATTCAGGAACAGCTTCAGCTGATGTTCTTGATGGTGGTCTTGGAAATGATACTCTTGAGTTAAGTGCTTCAAGTGATTTAAGAGCTATAGCCGGTGCAGATATAGATAACATTCAGACACTAAATATTGAAGGAAATTTCACAGCCACTTTAGACAAAGATTTTGTAGATAATAGTTCTATTACAAATTATAGTGGCGGTAGTACCAATCTCGAAGTAGTGCAAGTAGAACTAGGGGTAGGAGAAGACTTAGACATAAGTTCTAAAACCTTTACTTCAGTAGGTTCTCTAGTGATTAATTCTGCCGGTGGAAACAGTACCATTGTTGGGGCTAATGGTGTAGATAATGAGATTAATCTAACAAATGGTTCTAACATTGTGACAACCTTTAATGGGGATGACACTATAAATGGTGGTTCAGGTAATGACACGATTAGCATAGGCACGGGTACAGATGTTGTCGTTGCTGGTGGTGGAGATGACATTATTAAAGTAGCTGCAAACTCTATAAAAGCCAGTGATAATATCGATGGTGGTACGGGAGCTAATATTTTAGAGTTGACAAGTGGAACGTCGAGTCTTGATAGTGCTGACTTCGCTAATGTACAAAATATAGATACCTTACAGCTTTTTGATACCGCAAATAACACCTTTGACTTTTCAGTAGCCTCGACGATGAGTATTAATACCTTAGATGCGAGTAACTTGACGGGAACAAATAAGCTTATTGCAGATGTTGGTTCACAGATAAATGATGTTCTTGGTGGCGCAGGAAATGATGCGTTTTCGTATGAAATTGCAAATCTAAATGCAAGTGATAACATTACAGGAAATGGTGGAAATGACACCCTTTCTTTTAATGATACAGGAACAATTACCAGTGTAGGAAACTTAACTTCCGTAGAAACAGTACAGTTTTTTAATGGGGCAAATACTATTACGGTTGATGAAAATGGGGTTAACTTAGTCGGTGGAACAAGTACAGACAGCTTTAGCTATGCCGATGCTAACCTTGATGTTAATGATACTATTGATGGAAATAGCGGTACAGATACGCTAATGATTAGTGATGGCGCTAACATTAGTGGAACGGACTTAAGTAATGTCTCTAATGTAGAAGTGCTACAACTTGCTAATGCAATAAATAGTGTTGATCTTAGCAGTTCAGGAAGTTTTGAAACAATCTTAGGAGGAAGTGGCACAGATACAATCATCAATGCAGGAGCTGAACTGCTTATTGATACCGGTACAGGTAATGATGATATTACCTTGGGTGCTAATGCTATCTCTACTCTTGCGGGTACGGGTGATGATGCCGTTCGCATCTCGGTAACACCAACGGGTAGTATTGATGGTGGTGTGGGCGACACGGATACACTTTTTGTAACGGGTGATTTAGATCTATCGGGAGCTACAATTACAAACTTTGAGGTTATTTCAACGGCAAATTCTTTGACTATGACAGCAGAACAAGCCGATGGACTTAGCTATGTTATAGGTGCTGGTGAAACGCTCACCATTAATAAAAATGACAGTGTTACCAATACCTATGCAACGCTAAATGCAAGCAATATTACAGGGGCAGGTACCTTAGTTATTGCAAATACCTTAGGTGCTGCACTTGCTATTAGTGGACTGGTTGTTAACCTAGATGCAAGCAGTGCTAATGAAAACCTTACTGTTGCAACTGCCGATGGTAGTTTAGATATAGCAGGTTCAACATCTGTTCCAGATACAACAGTGGTTACGTATACTGGGGCAACTACTTTAACAGGTACTCTAAGTGACATCGAAAGTATCACTGCTAATGCGACCTTGAGTATGAGTGCAACTGTAGCAGGAGCACAAACCTTTAATGGAACAGGCCCTATTGCTATTACGAGTGCAACAGCCGCTCAAAATGTGGATGTTACTAATGTTAATGTGAGTGGTGGGATTACGATTAGTGATGGTATTAGTGGTAACTTAACGCTTAGTGGAGTTGATGTTAATGTTGATGCAAATACCGTAAGTGTAGGGAAAGACCTTAATTTTAGCACGGCACTTGGAAGTCTAGATATTACGGGTGGTGCAGGTTCAGATACTATTACTTATACAGGTGCAACTTCATTGACAGGGACGCTAAACTCTATTGAAAGCATCATAACTAACGCCACACTAAGTATGACAGAGGCGGTTGAAAATTCACTAACTCAAAACATTAGTGGTACAGGAAACCTTGAAATTACAATGCTTGGTGGTGGTAATATTGATGCTAGTAATATCGGTGTACCGATTACGCTTATTGGTGGGGGAGCAGGTACAACAGCAGTAACAAACTTAAGCACAGTGCTTGATGCTAGTGATTTTGCAAGTGGTGAAGTGTTAGCGGTAAGTACAACAGATGGGGCACTCAGTATTACCGGTGGAGCAGATATTTCAGATACGGTGACATATAGTGGAGCAACTACCTTAACGGCTACTTTAACCTCCATAGAGAACATCTCTATTGACAGCGTGTTGAGTGTGAGTGAAGCCTATGAAAACAGTATGACCCAAAACATTTCAGGTACTGGTAGTTTAGAAGTCACCATGAGTGGTACAGGCAGTATCGATGCTTCTAATGTTGGAGTGGCTATCAGTTTGATAGGTGGTGGGGCAGGTACAAGCTTGGTGACGAACTTAGCTACAGCACTTGATGCTAGTGATTTTGCAGCAGATGAGATTTTAAGTGTTGAGACAGCGGATGGTACCTTAAATATAAGTGGTGGAGCCGCAACAGATACCATTAAATACACAGCCGATACAAGTCTAACGGGCACACTAACATCAATTGAAAACATCATTACCAATAACGTGTTAAGTATGACTGAGGCAAGAGCGGGTACAACAAGTCAAAACATTAGTGGTGCAGGAAGGGCTGAAATCACCATGAGTGGTGGCGGTAGTATTGATGTGGTAAACTTTAATCTTGACATTACCCTTATTGGTGGAGGTGCTGGAAATACTAACATTAGCAATTTAGCAAGTAATATTAATGCTAGTGACTTTGTCGCAGGGGAGATACTTTTTGTCACAACAGCAGATGGAAGTTTAAGTATCACCGGTGGTGCAGATATTGGAGATAAAGTAACTTATACGAGTAGTACAACACTCTCAACGGGTGCCTTAAGTGCAGTAGAAAACATACAGACAGATGCGACCTTAACAGCTAATGTAGCAGATCTCTTAGGTATAAATGTAACGGGTACTCAAGTAGATGCTAAAAACTTAGACTCAAGTTTAAATGCAGACTTTACAAACATAACCCCAGCAACATTAAATGTAGACTGGAATGGAACGCAAACCTATACCGGAAACCTAATCAATGTTGATGCACTTAGTGTCTCAAGTGGAGTTATGAGTGTAGCAGACACGATTATAGATGGGGTTGTGACAACGGGTGCTGGTGGTGTTACTGTAACTATTGCCGGTAATTCTGCTATAGATTTAACAAGTATTAATGTGAGTGGAGTAGAAAAAGTAGCGTTTACAGCAGACTCTAACTTTAGCGGTAACTTTGTAGATAGTGATGCTGTAGTTATCAGCGGAGCGGGAACGAACGTAACTTTACAAGCGAGTGCGATTACGGGTAAAACCTTTGACTTAAGTGGTAATGGAACCTTAACTATTAATGGAGGAAGCGTAGATTTAAGCAGTTTAAATAACACACTTTCTACTTCTATTGTAGTTAATGATAGTGCAGGAAATGACACCATAACTGGGACTGCTTCTGGTGAAATTATTAATTTAACGAGTGGGGGAACGGACAATGTAACGGCGGGCTTAGGCGATGATATTATTAACATTGACGCTAGTAATATTAGCTTAGGTACAATCAGTGGTGATGCGGGAGCCGACACCTTTAACATTACTGAAACAGGAACGTACACAGGTACCTTAAATGGTGGTGCAGATATAGATACCTTAGCTATCTCTGCAATAGGTGTAGATCTGTCAGGATTAACACTTAGTTCTATTGAAAAACTTGTTGTTACTAACCCAGGTGAAATCACCTTAAGTGACACTCAAGTAAGCACAATAGGTGCTGCTAACATTAGTGGTACAGGAAAAATCACCGTTACAATAGCGGCAGACTCCTCTTTAGATATGACACCAATGAGTGTGACAACTACTCTTGTTCACGTTACAGCAGATGCTATATTTAGTGGAACTTTTGATGCTGGTTCTACTATTACAGTGGATGACAGTACTACCTTAACTGCTAATTACGCAAAACTAACAGGTTTTACAGTTAATCAGACGGGCAGTTCAGGTGCTACACATATTACTATCTCTAGTGCAAGTAGTGGTGCCGATTTAACAACGATTGGGGGTACGACAAGTCAAACAGCCGAGTTTACCCAAACGCAGACTTTTACGGGTGACTTAAATGGTGTGGTGAGTGATATTGCTACGGGTGTTACCGTGAGTGCTGCTGTAGATAAGGTAACCGGAGAGACACTTAATAGTGTAGGAACAGGGGCTTTAGCCGTTACTATTATTGATGCAGTAGGACAAAATGATGCAGACTTAAGTACGATTAATGGAACCGCATTAGCCTCTGTTACGGTCAATGCAGACCTAATCTTTAGTGGTGTCTTACATGCAACAGTACCTACAACGGTTTCAAGTGGAAACACCTTAATAGTAGCCGACACTATTGTTACGGGAAAAACAGTAGATGGTGCCGGTTCGGTAACAGTAAGCATAGCCGGTGATTCTGCGATTGACTTGAGTTCTATTAATGTTAGTGGCACCGAACAGGTGAACGTTACGGCAAATACTAACTTTAGTGGGGACTTAGCTGACACCGATATGGTTGTAGTCAGTGGTGGCGTGACGTTTAATCTTGCTTCAACACAACTTCATAATCAAAGCCGCACTATTAATGGAGGAACAACTACCTTTAATGGCGCAGCTGTGAACAATAATAACTATGTCAATATTGCAGGAAGTACGAGTTTAGTTATGCTTATTGTAGCGACCACAGCTCTTAGTGCAGACAGTACGGATAATATTACAAGTGTAGATGTCATTGACCTAAATGGTAATAATTTTAGTGCCACCTCAAACCATTTTAGTGCACAGACGATAAGTGTTGATTCTGCAGGGGCACAGACCTTAGACATTGTTGCGGTTAATGGAGCGACTATTGACTTAAGTGGTATCACCCAACAAAACAATGCGTTACTCACCTTTAGTGTGACTAATGGAGACAGTGCTACTTTGAGTGCCATTCATACCGACTTTAGTAGTATTGATATTGATGGCGTCTTAACAACGACTTCAGCTATTGCAAATGGGGCGACAGTGACAGACCAAGGGGTTAGTATCTTAGTGATTTCAGATGCTGGGACTATTGATGCAAGTAGCATTAGTGTAGATACCATTAAAATTGATGCAGGGGTAAGTGGAACACTCAGTATTACAGGACTGAGTAGTAATGTTGATGCTGCGCTTGCTACAAGTGCAAACCTTGTTGTAACTGTAGTAGCTGACGGGGTAAGTATTACCACGGCAGGAGGTAGTAATGTTATCTCAGAAACAACACTCCTGAGTGGTCAAAGTATTACGGTGTTAGGTGATGATAATGCTACGGTAAATTTGGTTGCAGGCGATGTTGATGCGAGTAGTTCAAGTGGTATTATTACTGTTAATGCTACAACCGGAACAAATAATATTGTTACGGGTAGCGGTAATGATGTTATTAGTGGTGGTTCAGGCGCTGATATACAGAGTGCTGGATTGGGTGATGACACCTTTATCATTGCAGCAGCAGGTGATGAAAATGGCGATAGTATAGATGGAGTCAGTGGCAATGATACCATTCGCCTTGATACAAGTGGAGTAGACCTCTCTACTGTCACAATCAGTAATATTGATAATATCAATCTTAACACAGGAGGAGTATCTGATGTCACTATAGATGCGTCTCAGCTTAGTGGCCTTAGTGTTAATGGTGATGCAGGAAATGATACCTTGATTATTGATAATACAGGAACCCTAGACCTGTCAGCGCTCTCTTTGAGTAGTGTAGAAGTTATTGATGTGAACATGAATGCAACGGGTACTATTACGAGTATCAGTAGTGCAACTGTTAGTGAAAATATAACAGGAAGTGCCGCCGCAGATACCTACTCTTTAGATTTTTCAAATCTTACCAATAAAACTTTTAATGGAGGAGGGGGAAGTGATACAGTCGACTTTACGGGTGGTACAATTACCTTGCCAACGGACAGTTCTAATGTAACCCTAACAAGTTTAGGTTTTGACAATAGTTTTTCCAATTTAGAAAACCTTGACCTATCTGCTACAACTTTTGCAAATGGTGATGGTAATAGTGGTAGTGCAGATGGTAATGCATTGGAAATATCAAGTAGTGAAATTAATACATGGACAGGGCAAACGGGTGCTTCAAGTATTTTAGATATGACAGTGACATCATCTCAAGCGAGTAATATTGAAGTTGCTGATGGTACTAATAGTGTATTAGATAGTACTCTAGGAAATCACACGTTTACTTTCTCTGATAGTACTGTTTTAAATTATACAGTAGTCTAAGGAATAGCTTGAGCAAATCAAAACAGAAAATAGATAGATTGCTTGACCAAGGTGTCTCTCTTTATAATCAGCATCACTACCAAAAGTCTATTGAAGCTTTTGAACAAAGTATTTTGCTCGATAAAAGTTGTTCAAAATGCTGGTCTAACTTAGGAGCAGCACTTTCAAAAATGGAACGTTATAGTGATGCTATTAACTGTTATCAAAAAGCGATAGCAATAACACCTGAGTATGCAGGAACCTATACAAACTTAGGTAATGCACTTAATAAATTGGGTGAGTATGAACAAGCTATCTATTTTCATCTTAAAGCAATTGATTTGGATGAGACGTCACCAAACCATTTTGCTAACTGTGGGAGTGCTTATAAAAATATTGGACGGTTTGATAGAGCGCAAAAAATGTATGAAAAAGCCTTATCCCTAGAACCTACTCATGTTAATGCACATTTTGATTTAGCAACGGTATTGCTACAAACAAACCAGAGTTCAAAAGGGTTTCTTGAATATGAATGGCGTTTTAAAAAAGAGCAGATGCAAGGACATATAACACGTTACAGAAGTATCTTCTCTCGTCCAGTATATAAGGGACAAAAACTCTCAGGTGAACGAGTGTTAATTCATGCAGAACAGGGTTTTGGCGATGCTTTAATGGTGGCACGATATCTTTTTGAGTTGAAAAACAGAGGCGCGAGAGTTGTTGTTTACATACGTGAGGGCTTAGAAACGCTATTTAAAAGTATGGTCTGTGTGGATGAGGTTGTCTCTCGAAGTGAGGCAATTCCTCAGAGTGAATATCAACTCCCAATGATGTCACTTCCTCTTGTATGTGATGCCTCTTTAAAAAACTTACAAGTACATTATCCTTACTTTAATGTAAAAAAAACGATGGACCAAGAGAGTGATAAAATTAAAATAGGTATTGTTTGGGGTGCTAGTAACAGTGGTGAATCTTACAAAAACAAGGTTTTCAATCTACGTCATTTTAGTGTTATGGCAAAAGATGCAAACCTCCAACTTTATTCGCTTCAATTAGGTGAAGATGTTGAAGATATCAAACGTTATAATTTAGAAGAAGCTATAATAGATTTAAGTAGTAACATTGATGATTTTGAGACAACGGCAGCTTTGATTAATGGCTTGGACTTAGTGATTACCTCAGACACTTCAGTGGCACATTTAGCTGGCGCTATAGGTGCTAAGGTGTGGATACTCTTACAAAAAGTACCTGACTGGCGATGGGGTGTTGATGGGGTTCAGAGTCGATGGTATCCAAGTGCACGACTTTTTAGACAGCACTCTTTAGGGGACTGGAACTCAGTTTTTAAAGAGGTCTATCAGGCTTTAGAAGAAGAATTTAACATAGAGGTAGCGGGTGTATAATATTTCAGGAACTCCCTTAGTAGATGCACTGCATCACATACTTAAATTCTATTTTGGTAATGTCGAACGTGAAACCATTTTAACAATGGCAGGAACGCAAGATGAAAACTTTGCGCTTGACTCTTTGATGCAAGTGGTTAAAGAGACCAATCTTTTTGCACAGACAGGGCATGTGAATCTTCAAAGTGTAGATAGCTTTTTACTCCCAACTATTGTTTTTAATACTAAGGGTGAGCTTCTAGTTGTTGAACAACTTACCCATGATGAAGTAAAAGGTTTTGACCCACAAAATAGTGAATCTTTTACCATCAAAAAGAAAAAACTCAAAAACTATACTGAGGCAATTTACTTTTTTAGAAGTGAAAAAGAGCGTACAATTTCAAGTCGTTCTAAAGAGTTAGCATGGTTCTTTAAACCTCTTAAAGCCTCATGGCGTGCCTATGTGGAAGTAGGTATCTTGAGTTTTTTTATTAACCTTTTTGCTCTTGCTTTACCACTTTTTACGATGAATGTTTACAACCGCGTTATCCCCAACTTTGCTACGGAAACACTTTTAGTATTGGCCTTTGGTGTTGGAATTATCTTCCTTTTTGAAATTGTTTTAAAAAGTGCTCGTGTCTATATCCTAGAAAATACTGGAAAAAAAATAGGGATGTATTTAGAAGAGTTGTTACTTGAACGAATGCTAGGTGTTCAGACCCAATATGACCGATTGCTTTCAGGAAGTAAAGCAAACTTATTTCGTGAACTCCAACAAGTTAAAGAGTTTTTTACTTCACGAACAATGGTTCAGATTTTAGATTTACCTTTTTTCTTTATAGCGGTGATTGTAATCTATATTATCTCGCCTATGATTGCGCTTGTCCCTTTAATAGCAGGAGTGCTTATGGTGGGCTTTAACCTTCTCATGCAACTACCTCTTGCCTCTTTAGCTCATGAACAGTTCAAAGAAGCGCAAACAAAACATGGTTTTTTAGTAGAGACCATACAAGGGCGTGACGCGGTTAAGTTGGTCAATGGACATACGCAACGTCTTTTTATATGGCGACGTCTTGTGGCCTTTTATGAACAGTTAGGTGAGCGTATTCAGATACTTCATCATGGAACTGCTAATGCTTCGTATACTTTAATTCAAGCGGTGACACTGTTTGTAGTGTTTTTAGGAGTTTATGAGATTCATGCAAAACATTTAAGTGTTGGTGGATTAATTGCGGTAACAATTTTATCTTCACGTGCGATGGTTCCTATTGTCAATATCTCAGGAGTATTACTTCATTACAAAAAGATGAAAGAAGCACTCTACTCTATTAATGAATTTTGGCATCTCCCTCGTGAAGTGAATGAAAACACTCAAATCGGTTTAGGTCAACTTGAAGGTGATATGGAGTTTCATAATGTTAGTTACTTCTATCAAGGGAGCAAGTACCCCTCATTAGACAATGTTAGTTTCAAAATTAAAGCAGGTGAAAAGGTAGGTATTATTGGACAGACAGGTGCAGGAAAAAGTACTATTTTACGTCTGATAGCAGCACTTGACTTACCAACAACGGGATCACTTTTTCTTGATGGACAAGAGACATCAACCCTACACCCGGTTGAAGTACGTCAAAACATCGGTGTGATGCCACAAGACCCTTTTATGTTTGCGGGTTCGATTAAAGAGAATATAGCCCTTTCTCGTGCCATTTCAAAAGATGAGCTAATGGATGTTATCGCGCTAACAGGATTGGAAGAACTAATTAAAAAAAGTGGACAAGGTGATGCACTACAAGTGGGTGAAAATGGAGATAATCTTTCCGTAGGTCAAAAACATCTAGTCGCCTTAGCCCGTGCCTTAGTAAATAATCCTAAAGTATTAGTGTTAGATGAACCTACCACAGGTTTAGACGTCGGGCTTGAACGCAGTGTCGTACAACGTCTGAAACCTATTGTTGAAGATAAAACACTGGTAGTCATTACCCACCGTTTTGCTGCACTTGATTTAGTAGATAGAGTTATTGTAATTGGTGAGGGCAAAGTAATTGCTGATGGTCCTAAAGAACAGGTTTTATCACAGCTCCAAGGAGGTGTTTCGTGAACTCGATAATTCCTTTTGAAACGCGGTGGAATTATAAAATTGTAACCTGGCCTATTATGGCACTTATGGTAGCTTTTATCATTTGGGCAACGCTTAGTGAAATTGATGAGAGTGTCCGTGGAGAAGGGCGTGTTGTTCCCTCTGGTCAAACCAAGATTATTCAACATCTTGAGGGTGGTATTATTGCGGAAATTTTAGTAAAAGAGGGTGACATCGTTAAAAAAGGTGATCCTCTTTTTAAACTCTCTCAAGCTTTTTTCTTATCAGACCAAAATGAAAAGAAAATTGACTTATATGCACTTTTGGCCCAAGAAACACGACTTAGAGCAGAGATAGCAGAGGCTAAAAAAGTGAACTTTGATAGTGCTCTTGAAAAACACATTCCGAATGTTATTGAAAATGAAAAAAATATTTTCATTATGGACCGACAAACTTTTGATGAAGAGTTATCTCTGCTTCAAGATGCTATAGATAAAAAACGTTATAGTATTATGGAATCTGAAAACAAACTCCAAAACCTTGCACTAGAGTTAGCGATAGCAGGTGAAAATGTTTCGATACAAGAACGACTTGTAACACAAGGAGCAAGTTCACGTAAGATGTATCTTCAAGAGTTGGCTAAAAAACAGAGTATCATTACACAGATGCAGAGTATTGAACATACCATTCCGGTAATAAAAGAGGAACAGCAAGAAGCCACTAAAAAGTTTAATAACTATAAAGGTATTGAACATTCAAAACAATTAAAAGAGATGAGTAAGGTACGCGTAGCCATTAATAAACTGCTTGAAAAAGATAAAGCTAACAGTGATAGAGAGACCCGTAAACTTATTAAAAGCCCTGTAAATGGTGAGGTTAATAAACTGCACTTCCATACGGTTGGCGGTATCATCAAACCGGGTGATGAAGTGGTTGAGATTACTCCTATTGATGGTTCGCTGATGATTGAGGGTCAGATTAAAACATCAGATCGTGGTTTAATATGGGAAGGTCAAAAAGTGAGTGTTGATATAACTGCTTTTGATTTTTCACGCTATGGTTCACTTGAAGGTATCTTAGTTGATATCTCAGCAGATTCATTTGTAGATAACAGTGGTAATAGCTTTTACGAAGTGAAGATAAAAACAACCAAGTCTTCATTTGGAAAAGAGGAGCAAGTCCTCCCTGGTATGGTTGCTAATATCAACATCTTAACCGGTAAAAAGAGTGTGTTAGAGTATATCTTGAAGCCACTCAAAGATATCAAGAAAAAATCATTGAAGGAACATTAATGTTACAAAAAACAGTACTTACCTTAGCCTTACTAAGCGCAATAGCATCAGCAGAGCTAAAAGAAAAAGGCCCTTTTATTGGACTTGATTATCAGATGATTAATGCGGATAGCAGATATGAAACAAGCGATATTGGAAAAACACCAGGTAGTGGTAATGCTTTTCAATTTCCAAGTTTTTACAATAGTGGGGACAGTAATGTGCTCAATCTTAAAGTAGGATATCAGTACTATGTCACACGGCTTTACATTGCTATTTCACAGCCTAATGAAAAGTATGATACCTATTCGATTAAGAGCACCCTTTATGATGCTAACTTTGAATATATCCCTGTTTTTTATCAAAACAACAGTTTTGGCATTAGGGGTGTTTTCGGTGTGGCTATTGGATTGAGTGATAATGAGATGTATGATATGTCATCGGGAGTACAAGCACAACAAGAACTTCTTGACTTTACAAATAACTCACAACAACGTATTATGTATGGATTTCAACTAGGTGTAATCGGAGAACTTGATATGGGACTCTCCCTTGAACTAGGCTTCAGATTACGCCGAGGAAATCTAATAGAGTTTACAGACGGCACAAATGAAGTAACGGTTAGTACAAAACGTCAAGAGTATTACTTAGGAGTGAACTACCTCTTTTAATACCAAAAGTTAATGCTCTCTGCACTTTTAAATTGTGTAGGTTTATTTTTATAGGTTATATCTAAAAACTTTAGTAAGTCACCACTATTTTGCATTAGTCTAAAGTTATCAATAATCAAACTCTTTTTGTACTTAGCATAGTCAAGCTCTGCACGGTTAAGGTTTCGTTGTGCTAGTTGTAGGGCTTGTAAATCCTGTGTACCGTGTTTAAAAGCAATCCAGTAGCTATCAACAACTTTACGAGCAGCAATTACTTCACGTTGCGTTAGTTTGAGTGACTCCGTAAAAGAACCTACAGAACGGTGAAGTACTTTTGTGCCAAAGGTGAGTTTACGTTTCTCATCTTCATAGATATAGCGCTGTTCATTTAACTTAGAAAAAAGGCGTAGCGAAGCTGCTTCATCTTTGCCCCCTTTATAAAGATTATAACTGAATGTTACAAGGGCATTGGCCTTATCCCGTTGCCCTAAACCAATATCAAATTCATTACGAGATTCACCATTAAGGGCTAAATCAACCTTAGGATGATAAGTTCCTTTTTGTGCTTCAAAACCAAATTTTGTTGCCTTAATATAAGACTTTTGACGCATAAGTTTGGCATTATTTTCTTCCATACTTGTTAACGTTGTATTGAGATCGGTATATTGTAAAGGAACATAGGTCTCATAAGGTAAATTGTATGGATCAATAAACTTCATAAGGTACTCATAACGTGCCATAGCATCACTAAGTCGTGCTTCCGTTTGAATAAGGGCGGTTTGAGCATTGTCTACGTTTGCAGATATAAAGTTGACATCCCCTTTAGTAGAGGCACCATTCTGTTCTTTAATAGTCACAATTTTTAATATCTCTTTATAGTGAAGCATGTTTTTTTCAGAGATATTAACAGCGATTTCACCATAAACAACATCAAAGTAAGCCTCGATGATATCAATAGCAGCGCGTTCAAGGTTATTACGATGGTCATATAAAAGACCTTGACGTTTAAAACTCTGTTCATCGATACCATTTTCAATAGCACCTCCGTTCCATAAGTTCTCAGTGATAGTGATATAGAGTTCTGTTTTTTTGTAATGAAAGAGTGAGGTTTGAGAAGCAACTACTTTTTTACCACTGGCATAATCAGGTTGATAGGTACGGGTTTCATACCCTGCATTTCCTGATAAATCAATACTTGGTAGGTGCCCTGCTTCACTTTCTATTACTTTTTGGTTAGCCTGTATGACACGTTCTCGTGAAGCTTTAATCTTTGGATTTTGAGCAAGGGAGTAGACAACGGCCTCATATAGGGTAAATCCCTCTTTACGTTTTGAGCTAAAAAGAGGGTCTAATAAAAGGTCTTCATTTTGAGCTTCTTTTTTTGGAGACACTTTTACGATGTTTTTTGTTTTAGTAATCTCTTTTGGTGTATTAGTAGTAGTTGGGTTGGTTTTGGGAGTACTCTTTTTAGTTCCAAGTGTTGTACTAGTTCGAACCCGCGCCCCTTTAAACTTTGGGCCAAGTTTTTTGAGTTTAGCCTTAGCCTCTTTTTTTGTTGGGATATTAACAATATAGATAAGGTAGTACTTACCTGACTTCGTGATATAGGTGGTATCATTGGTTAAATCGTTAGCAACACCTTGCGCTGATTTTTGTGTTGTGAGTGCTGCTAGTTGGATGGCATAAGCATCTTGATTAACCTCTTGAGGTGTTATCAGAGCGGCAAAAAGTGACATACTTGTTATTAAAGATATTATAAAAATTTTCATGGAATTACGACCTCAATAGTAATGGAACCAAAGTTAGACCCATTTGGTATTTGCTTTTGTAAGTTCATTCTGATATTTTTTTGCTGAACATTACTCTTTTTGATAAGCCCTTTAATGTTTAAGACACGCCCTAAAGAGACTTGTCTAGCTAAAGTAGCGCTAGCAACGGTTTTGGGGTCACTTACGAAGATAGTAAACTGAGCACGTTTAGAACGACGGTTAATCTCTCCGACAAAACGTTGGAGTTTGTGCTTATTACGATTACTAAGAAAGATCTCTTTATCATCAAAGTGTACAGTAAGTGTACGATTTTTAGTGATAACTTTTTGGTTGGTAAATTGTTTAGGATCTTTGTTAATTGCATAACTAACAGCATTACCTTCCGCTTTTCCCCCACTAAAAAGTGACTGTTGTGAATCTGCTTGCTGCGGTTTATTGATTTTATGAAACGAGATACCATCTACGATGATTTTTTTCTTCTCTAGTTTGGCTTGTGGTACACATTGTGCAGCACTCACTTTAGAGGTCTCTTCGGTGATAATAGGGGCTTTCGTAACAACGCTAGCGGTATAAGAGGTTTTAAACTTGAACTGTGCGTAATATCCAATATTTACAATAGTGATGAGTAGAAAAAGCATCAATACTAAAATAACAGATGCAAAGATATCAACAAAGGGTGGCCAAGGGTTGAAATCTTCAGGACAATGTTTTGCCATACGTTTTAATACCTACTTAAAGAGTTTTGAAAAAAGCCCATTATGGTGCTCTTCACCAGTGGAACTTTGTTGTGTTGAAGCGGGACTACCTTGTCCTGTCTTCTCCTGTGTTGTTGTAGTAAGTGTCTCAATACGTGTGAGTGTCTCTGCACTTGTTTGTTGTGTATTTAAGAGACGTTCAAGTATCTCTTGTTGTTTTTTAGCAAGATCGCTGTTTTTAAGTTGGGTTTCATTTCCTGACTTAATAGTTTGTGTCTCGATAGCAAGGAGCTTTTCAAGTGCTTCAATTTTCTCATTTATGGTTGTCGCTGAATTTTCATGTGCTTGTGAAATCTGTTTACGAACAGAAGCTAATTCACCATTAATAAGTTTAAGTTGACGCTCTTGTTTGACATTGATATCTTGCGAACTCAAGAGACTTTCATGGACTTTTTCCATAGTACCTCCCTGTTTTTGCGAACCACTAACATGCATTTTTTGTAATTTTTCAATGGTTTGAAGTGTTTTATGTTCTGTTTGAACTGCTTGCATAAGGTCGGTTAGTGAACTTACAACAGCGGTTAACTGTTGTGTAGAGGCTTCGTTACCTTGGCTAAGAAGTTGATGGATATGACGTAGTACATTATTGTCTTTGTCAAGCTTAATACCGTGGTCTTCAAAGTGACGCGCCATCGAGTTTTGTGATGATGCCATGGCAGTTTCAAGTTTTTCAAAAAGCTCGACCAAAATCTCTTGCTGTTTTTGCGCACTACTATCTTGATCGTTATGTATCGAACTTTGCAGCGTTGAGAACTGGTCGGTAAGAACCTTAGTAGTCTCTTGAGCATTAGTATCAATACTTTTAAGAGATTTAGAGATATCTTCAAAAAGCTCAAGGTTTATCTCATGTTCATCTCGAGTCTGTTGCACTGAAGCTATAGTGATAGAGTGTAAGCGTTCATTGGTTTGTGAAATTTTTGCCATTTCGGTAGAGAGTGAGGAGATATTATCAATAAAAACATCCATAAAAGAGGATTTCTGTTCGGGTAAAGAACCACCATCTCCTGGTGCTGCAGAGGCAGTAGAACCCACATCAATAATACGACCCTTTAACCAATCCTCAATACCTTCAATAAGGGCTTCTTGATTTTTGTTTAAGATATATCCTTTAAGTCCAAGGATAATAGCTGCAATAACACCAAAAAGAGACGAACCAAAACCAACTGCCATACCGCCAAGAGGTCCTGCAAATTCACCAAGAACTTTTCCTAAGTCAATGTCCCCAGTAAGCGAAAGAATAATCTTACCCATGTCATCAATAGCAATTAAAAGCCCTGAGAATGTTCCGAGGAGACCAATCATCAACACCGTACCAATAAAATAGTTGGTGTAACGGTTTTGGTTTGAAAACTTCTCTTCAATCCAGTCAACAACATCACGTGACTCTTCTGCGGTAAAAAGAAGTACCCCTTTTTCAGCACGTGAGTGAAACATATGAGCAATATTTGCGGGCATAATTTTATCAATATCTTTAAGGTAAAAAGAGAGGTTATCTTTTTTATAAGCCAAGATACCAAAAGTCCCTGCCAACATTACAAGGTTGATAGCTGCCTTCATAACCATGATGATACCAATAGTCAAGATGGTTAAAACTGCAAGGTTAAAGGTAAGCGTTGCAAAAAAGAAGGTGGTCATAGCGTCGATATTCGAGTAGACCAAAAAATAGATAAAGAGCCACAAAATCATATAGGATTTCATGATTTTTAAACGTTTCATTAATCCCTCCTAGAACATAAATAAAATAAGTGAAATCACCAGACCTAGTGCTACGGTGGTAACGGACTTGATCATGTTTTCAGTGATTTTTACAAATGAGTTTGCATTGTCTGCATTTTCGCCTATAAAAAAGAGCCCTACAATGTTCCCATTTAAATCGGTTGTTTCATTATAGGTAGTGTAGTAGTTTGCCCCATTAACATACTTAGTAATCTTAATTTGCTCGATATCAAGATGTTGTAAGTGTACGTAAAATTGTGAGTCGTAACTATGGAAGGCAACTTTATAGGTGTCATCAACATCTTGATATTCACCCGTTTTGTGGGCGAGATCTAAAAATACAAGTTGATTTTTATTTAAGACAAAAACAAACTCTTTATCCATACGTTCGAAATCAGACCGAAGTGCATGAATACTTTGAGATACTTCGATAGCACCAATAGAGATATTTTTATCAATAACTGGAGTAATACCAATAATACGTACGCCTTGTTTATTGACAACAATCCCACTAACGCTCTGTTGTGATTCCATTGCAAGTTCTGCAAAAGAGAAGTTCTCAGAACCTTCAACCTTTTCATTACTATCATAATAGTGAATGTCAATAGGATGGATGTTAACCTTCTCATTAATAGTGTTTTTGGTGAATGTCAGTAAATCACCCAAGGCTTTTTGAGAGTTGTCATTAATAAAGGTGTTGACATAAGGATTAATACTTAAGATACTACCAATAGAGAGCAGTGAATCATAACGTGAAACCAAAAAACCATCAAGTAGATTGGAGTCTAAACGACGCTCTTCTAAAAAGGTCTGGTGGGCAACGTCTTTAGTCATGATATTGATAACGGTCATAGAGACACCGACACCTAAGGCAGAAAGTATGGTTAATGTTGTAAACCATAAACCTTTATTCTTTTTAATACGGCCTACAAAAGCCTGAAGAAATTTGATAAAACTGAACATAAGAAGCAATCCTTAACAATATATACTCACTCCATAAGCATAAACTGTTCTCTTTTTTTTATAATAGTGTAATGTTATCACATAAGTATCGTTTATAGTACTAAATTAAGCGTTATAAAAGGGATTGTGTGTGAATTAGAGATTTTAGTCACTTAATGCCCATATAGTATAAGGAACAATCTCAATATCTGCGAAAGGATGTGAAAGTGATGACTCCAAATTCATAGAGAGTGCTGTGATTTTTTTGATGTTATGGCTAAAGATATAACTTTCAATTGCTTCTATCTTTTTAAACAGAGCATGTTCGTTGGCAAAGGGAAGACATAAGATAATCTCATTGGTCTCAGGTAAATAAAAATCAATATCATCTTCATAATATATTTTAGTATCTTTTCGACGTAGTTGTAAAAAAACAAGATTTTCAAATAGTCGTCCAAAGTTCTTAGAAGCACTCAGTGCATTTTTAATAGCGATGTCACCAAGATAGAGTTTTTTAGTTGCTCTAGGATGGTTTGGTTTTGAAAGTTGATAAAGGTAACCCTTTTCAATTAAAAGTTCAAAAAGTTTATAAAGCTTATCTTTCGAAATTTTGCGTTCATTTTTAAGACGCTCATAAATAGTAAAAGCAGAAACTTTTTGTGAAGAGAGTTTTGCAGCGAAAATCATAATAGAAAATTCGATGTCACTGAGATGTGAACGTAAAGTGTTTTGAATAAAACGGATACGCTCATCGGCATAGAGTCGCTGCATAATAGGAAACCCCCCAAGTTGGATGTAGTGGGTTAAGGCAGATGAGTCATATTTATGCTCATAGGCTAAAAACTCCTCATAGGAAAGGGGACGAAGAATAAGATGCTCTGGTAGGATTAAATCATAAAAAAGTTCTGATATCGTAATTAGTTGTTGCACACGAGGTAGCTCAAAATTGTCATGATAGTTGTCTAAGACAACGGTCGTGATACTATTATTATTACAAAAGCGAGTTAAGATAGGTGAAATTTCTTCATAGTTAATCCGAATATCGTTCAGATCTAAATAGAGGTAGGTGTTTTTTTTCAAGCCTAAGAGATAGTTTTTTGCCAAAGATGTTTTACCACACTGCGCAATCCCAGTTATCTGAAAACTCCGTTCGTCAAGTTGCACGGTTCTCTCTATATAGGGTACAGTATGTAGATCTTGTTTATAAAACTCTTCTAGTAATATTTCCATCTAGAGATTATAGCACGCTTAATGGGGCATGCACGGTAGATGACAACTGTTATTTCAAATGTGCTACAATTTACTATAAGATTAAGGAGTGTGTCATGAAAGATAGAGGTTTTACAACTATATTAATAAGTATGTTTTTACTTTTAGTCTCCATTTCAGGATGGTACTCCTTTGGTACGGTGGAAACAGTAGATGTTATGGTGAAGAAATCTGAACGTATGTCTCAAAAGGGTGGGGCGAAGTACTTGGTCTTTACTAAGAATGAAGTTTTTGAAAACACTGACTCAGCGTGGCACAACAAGTTTAACTCCTCAGATTTTTATAATGAGCTCGAAGTGGGCAAACGTTATTCCTTTAAAGTTTATGGTTATCGCATGCCAATGTTTAGTTCATATCGAAATATATTTGAGTATGAAGCAATAGAAGATACTAACAGTACCAACCCTTAATATATTAGAGTTGGCGTACAGGCTGCTCTTACAAAAAAACTCTCTTCCTCCACAATAACCCTTAATTATAATTCCAAGGACTTAAAAATTACTTCCTTATAAAAAGGATAAAAGCTATTTTCAATAATTCTAAGAAAATATTTTGTGAAATAATTGGATTCATTGCTGTTACTAAATTAGTCTATTCCTTTTAAAAAGGAAATGAATTTATTAGAATTATCATTTTTACCCCCTAAATCCTTGAATATATACTCCTTTCTCGCTATAATTCGCGCTCTTATAAATAGTTAGGTTCGACCTGACGAGTTCTTTTAAGGAAATAAGATGGAAAAAATTAGATTAAAACTTAGAGCTTATGATCATCGTGTACTCGATCGTTCAGTAGCATCTATCGTAGAAGCTGTAAAGCGTACTGGCGCGGAAATCCGTGGTCCAATACCTATGCCAACAAAGATTCGTAAATATACGGTTCTTAAGTCTGTACACGTTAACAAAGACTCTCGCGAGCAATTTGAAATTCGTATGCATGCACGTTTAATAGACATTGTATCTGCTACTCCAGATACAGTTGATTCGTTAATGAAATTAGACCTTGCACCTGAAGTGGACGTTGAAGTTCGCTCAATTGACAAGTAATTAGGAGAATATAGATGGAATTTATCGTTGAAAAAATCGGCATGAGCCGTACTATCACTGTTCCAAGTACTCCTGTTACTCTTTTAAAAATTAAAGAGGTCAAAGTTTGCGAAGTAAACGATGGCGTAGCAGTTGTTGCTTATAGCGATGGCAAAAAAATGAACAAATCAATCGAAGGGATTCAAAAGAAGTATTCACTTCCAGCTGAATTCAATCGTATGGCAACTCTTGAAGTTGGCGAAATTGAAGTTGGTGACCAAGATATGACAGTATTAGCTGATGCATCTGTAATCAAATCTTCTTTCAATACTAAAGGTCGTGGTTTTACAGGTGTTGTAAAACGTTGGAACTTTGGTGGTGGTCCAGGTTCTCACGGGCATCGTTTTCACCGTACTGGTGGATCTATCGGTAATGCTGAGTGGCCAGGTCGTGTTCAAAAGGGTCGTAAGATGGCTGGACAACACGGTAACACTTTAAATACTGTAAAAAACAAAATTGTATCTTTTGACGCTGAAAATGGTGTACTAGCTGTAGCTGGTTCTGTTTCTGGTGCAAATGGTGCACTTGGACGCATAAAGGTTGTTAAATAATGAGCGCAATCGTATTAAATGAAAAATTAGAAAAAGCATCTGAATTAGCTTTACCTGCAGAGTATTCTGAGATTAACTCTCATAACTTATACCTGTATGTAAAGTCTTACCAAGCTGCATTACGTGCTAACACAGCAGACACTAAAACACGTACGCAAGTAAGTGGTGGTGGTAAAAAACCATGGGCTCAAAAGGGTCGTGGTGGTGCTCGTGCCGGTTCTCGTCGTTCTCCAATCTTTGTTGGTGGTGGTGTTGCATTTGGTCCTTCGGCTAACCGTAACTACATTCAAAAAGTGAACAAAAAGCAAAAACGTCTTGCACTTAACTTTGCATTAAACCAAAAAGCGAACGAAGGGAAACTATTTATTGTAGATTCTTTAGAAATCGCTTCTGGTAAAACAAAAGACGCTCGTGCAATGTTTGATACTCTTGGTCAACGTGATACATTATTTGTAAAAGCGTTAATTGATGAAAAAACATACTTAGCATTCCGTAACATTGATTCAGCATATGTAATCGAGCCAAATGAGCTTAACGCTTATTTAGCTGCTACATACCGTTCAATTGTTATTGAAAAAGCAGTATTTGAAACTCTAGTAGGAGGCGCTGAATAATGGCTGACATTTCTGATATCAAATCGATCCTTTATACAGAGAAGACTTTAGGCTTACAAGAAAACGGTGTTGTTGTTGTTCAAACTTCAACTCGTATGACTAAGACAGGTCTTAAAGAGGTGTTTCGTGAGTACTTCGGGATTATTCCTAACAAGATCAACTCATTAAACCAAGCGGGTAAAACTAAAAAGTTCCGTGGTGTAACTGGTAAACAAAACAACTTCAAGAAGTTTTATGTAACTTTACCTGAAGGTGCACAAATCGAAAGTTTGGCGGTATAAGATGGCTATGAAAACATACAGACCGATTACTCCAAGTCGTCGTTTCTATACAAACATTGATTCTAGCGATATTACTGCTAAACCATCAGTACGTTCATTGCTTAAAAAACTTCCTGCTCACGCTGGTCGTAACAACAATGGTCGTATTACATCTCGTCATAAGCAAGCGGGTGCTAAAAAGATTTATCGTATTATCGATTTCAAACGTAACAAGTTGAACATCGAAGGTACTGTTAGCACTATTGAGTACGATCCATATCGTAACTGTCGTATCGCTTTAATTACTTACCCAGATGGTGAAAAACGTTATGTTCTTCAACCAAAAGGTATGGTAGTTGGTGACAAAATCCAATCTGCTGAATCAGGTCTTGATATCAAGTCTGGTAATGCAATGAAGATGAAAAACATTCCTGTTGGTACATTGATTCATAACATTGAAATGAAACCTGGTAAAGGCGGACAAATGGTTCGTTCTGCTGGTGGATCTGCTCAAATTATGGGTCGTGATGGTAAATACGTATCAGTACGTCTTCCGTCATCAGAAATGCGTTTAGTTCTTGGCGAATGTTATGCAACTATCGGTTCTGTTGGAAACGAAGAATTTGGTAATATCGTATGGGCTAAAGCGGGACGTTCACGTCACCGTGGTATTCGTCCTCAAACTCGTGGTTCTGCAATGAATCCAATTGATCACCCGCATGGTGGTGGTGAAGGTAAAACTAACTCTGGTCGTCATCCGGTTACTCCATGGGGTCAACCGACTAAGGGTTACAAAACACGTCGTAATAAAGCAAGCAACAGACTTATTATTACCCGTCGTAAACCAAATGCTAAAAGGGTAGGTTAATTATGGCTCGTTCAGTAAAAAAAGGTCCATTTGTTGATGATCACTTAATGAAAAAAGTGATTGCTGCAAAAGAGGCTGGAAACAAAAAACCAATCAAAACTTGGAGCCGTCGTTCGACTGTTCTTCCAGATATGATCGGTTTAACATTTAATGTTCACAACGGACGTCAATTCGTTCCTGTATATGTAACTGAAAATCATATCGGTTATAAATTAGGAGAATTCGCTCCAACTCGTACATTCAAGGGCCATAAAGGTTCTGTACAGAAGAAGGTAGGTTAATCATGGCTAGAGCATTATTGAAATTCATCCGTGTTTCACCAATCAAATCACGTCTTATTGCACGTGAAATTCAAGGTATGAACGCTGAAGAGGCATTAGCAGCTTTAGAATTCACACCTAACAAAGCAGCAAAAATTATCGCTAAAGTACTTGCATCTGCAGTTGCTAATAGTGGTGAAGAAGCTGAAGATTGTATCGTTAAATCATGTCGTGTTGACAACGGTCCAGTACTTAAACGTTTCCGTCCACGTGCTCGTGGTATGGCGTCAGGTATTCGTAAACCAACAGCACATATCTTAGTAGAAGTTGAGGGCAAATAATTATGGGTCATAAAGTTAATCCTATTGGTCTTCGTCTAGGGATCAATCGTAACTGGGAATCTCGTTGGTATCCATCGTTTGACACAGCTGCGGCTAACCTTGGTGAAGATTATAAAATCCGTACTTTCTTAAAGAAAGAGCTTTACTATGCTGGTGTTGCAAATATGATCATCGAGCGTACAGCTAAACGTTTACGTGTAACTATTGTTGCTGCACGTCCTGGTATCATTATCGGGAAAAAAGGTGCGGACATTGAGAAATTAAAAACTAATTTACAAAAATTAATTGGTAAAAACATCTCTGTTAACATCAAAGAAGAGAAAAAAGCGAACACTTCAGCACAACTTGTTGCTGAAAATGTTGCTACACAACTTGAACGTCGTATTGCGTTCCGTCGTGCTATGAAGAAAGTTATGCAAAATGCACAACGTTCTGGTGCTAAAGGTATTAAAGTTTCTGTTGCTGGCCGTTTAGGTGGTGCAGAGATGGCTCGTACTGAATGGTACTTAGAAGGTCGTGTGCCTCTTCATACTTTACGTGCAAAAATCGATTACGGTTTTGCTGAAGCTCAAACTACTTACGGAATCATCGGTATTAAAGTTTGGATCTTCAAAGGTGAAGTACTAACTAAAGGAATTCCAGCGGAAGCTCCTGAAGAGAAAAAAGAGCGTCGTCCAAAGCGTGCTCCGAAAAAGGCTGATTAATCATGTTAATGCCAAAGAGAACAAAATATCGTAAAATGATGAAGGGACGTAACCGTGGTTACGCTCGTTCTGGTTATAAATTAGCGTTTGGTGACATCGCATTCAAAGCTGTTGAAGCGGGACGTATTAATTCACGTCAAATTGAAGCGGCTCGTATTTCTGCGACACGTCACATTAAACGTCAAGGTAAGATTTGGATTCGTGTATTCCCTGCTAAACCATTAACTGCTAAGCCTCTAGAAACTCGTATGGGTAAAGGTAAGGGAGCGGTTGATCAATGGGTAATGAATATTAAACCAGGTCGTATTATTTTTGAAATGGCTGGTGTACCTCACGACGTAGCTCGTGAAGCATTAACGCTTGCAATTCACAAGCTTCCATTCAAATGTAAAATTATTACAGAGGAGATGAACAATGAGTTATTCTGATTTAACAGCAAAAACAGTAGCTGAGCTACAAGTAATGCTTAAAGAGAAGAAAACTGAGCTTTTCACTCTTAAGATTAAACAAAAAATGATGCAACTAACTAACACTAGCGAAATTCGTGACGCTAAGAAGTCTATTGCTCGTATCAACACTGCTATGACAGCAGTGAAATAAGGATTATTTCATGACACATAAACGTGAAATCCAAGGTAAAGTAGTTAAGATTTCTGGCGACAAAACAGTTGCTATGGTAGTTGAGCGTCGCGTAATGCACACTCGTTACCATAAAGTTGTTAAGCGTTTCAAAAAGTACCTAGTACATGACGAAAGCAACCAAGTAAAAGTTGGAGATGAGATTATTGCAATCGAATGTCGTCCACTATCTAAAACGAAATCATTTCGTTTAAAGACAATTGTAGGAGCTGAATAATGATTCAAGGTTTTACGCGTCTTAAGGTAGCAGATAACACTGGTGCAAAAGAGATCATGTGTATTAAAGTACTTGGTGGTTCTAAGCGTCGTTATGCTTCAATTGGTGACGTTATCGTTGCTTCTGTGAAGAAAGCGCAACCAACTGGTAAAGTTAAAAAAGGTCAAGTAATTAAAGCTGTTGTTGTACGTACTCGTAAAGAAGTACAACGTGAAAACGGTTCATTGATTCGTTTCGATGACAATGCTGCAGTTATTCTTGATGCAAAAAAAGAGCCTATTGGTACTCGTATTTTTGGACCTGTTGGACGTGAAGTACGTTACGCTGGTTTCATGAAAATCGTTTCTCTAGCTCCGGAGGTTGTTTAATTATGGCAAAGTTTAATTTCAAAAAAGGTGATACAGTTGAGATCATCGCTGGTGACGATAAAGGCACTAAAGCGGTAGTTCTTGCAGTTATGGCTAAGAAAAACAAAGTAATCGTAGAGGGATGTAAAATCGCTAAGAAAACGGTTAAACCTACAGAAGAAAATCCAAAAGGTGGTTTCTTAAATAAAGAAATGCCAATTGATATGTCTAATGTTCGTAAAGTGGAGGCGTAATAATGGCACGTTTAAAAGATAAATACTTAGCTCTTAAACCAGAATTACAAAAGACTTTAGAAATTGGTAACGTAATGCAAGTTCCTGCTTTAGAAAAAGTAGTTATTTCTGTTGGTGCTGGTTTCGCAATGAAAGATAACAAGTTAATTCAAAATATTGAAGATACTATTACTAAAATTGCAGGTCAAAAAGCTACAACAGTTATCGCTAAGAAATCTGTTGCAGGTTTTAAAGTACGTGAAGGTATGCCAGTTGGTATCCGTGTTACTCTTCGTGGTAGCAAAATGTACGAATTCATGGATCGTTTGATCTCTATTGCACTTCCTCGTGTAAAAGATTTCCGTGGTACACCACGTAACGGTTTTGATGGTCGTGGTAACTACAACTTTGGTTTGACTGAGCAATTAATCTTCCCAGAAGTTTCTTATGACTCAATTATGCAAATCCATGGTATGAACATTACTATTGTAACAAGTGCAAACTCTGACACTGAGTCTTTGTCTTTACTTGAAGCTCTTGGATTTCCATTTGCAAAAGGGAGAGAATAATGGCTAAGAAGTCTATGATCGCGAAAGCGAAACGTACACCTAAATTTAAAGTTCGTGGTTACACACGTTGTCAGATTTGTGGTCGTCCACACTCTGTTCTTCGTGATTTCGGTATCTGTCGTATCTGTTTCAGAAAAATGGCAAATGAGGGTCTAATCCCAGGTGTTAGAAAGTCTTCTTGGTAAGCTCCGGCTTTCCAAAAGATACTCCTAACAATAGCAAATGTCTTTACGACATTTAGCAATAAGGAAAAAAAATGATTAATGATTTAATTTCAGATTCATTAACACGTATCCGTAATGCAGCAATGCGTCGTCTAGAAGTAGCGACACTTGTTCATTCTAAGAGTGTTGAATCTATGGTAGCAATTTTAGCGGACAAAGGTTATATTGAATCTTTCAATGTAATCGAAAACGGCGTTAAAAAAACAATTAAAGTAGTACTTAAGTACGATGAAGCTGGTAAAACAGTTATCAATGAGATGAAACGTGTTTCTAAACCAGGTCGCCGTGTTTACAAGGGTGCTGCTGATATTAAACGTTTCAAAAATGGATATGGGACAATTATTGTTTCTACATCTAAAGGCGTTCTTCCTAACGATAAAGCTTTCGAGCTTGGTATCGGTGGCGAAGTAATGTGTACAGTTTGGTAGGGGAGAGATAATATGTCACGTATTGGAAAAAAACCTGTCGAATTAGGCGCAGACATTAAAGCTAGCGTTGAGGGAAATGTAGTTTCTTTTGTTAAAGGAAAAACTACTCGTACTCTAGATACTAAAGGACATGTTGGAATTAACCTTGATGGTCAAGTTTTAACATTTTCTACACTATCTGATGATCGTCAAGATCGCGCATTTTGGGGAACTTACCGTGCACTAGCAGCAAACATTGTTACTGGTCTTACTGTTGGTTTTTCTAAGCAATTAGAGATCAATGGTGTTGGTTATAGAGCTGCTGTTAAAGGTAAAGTTCTTAATCTTCAACTAGGTCACTCACATGACATTAACTTCGATATCCCAGATGTTCTGACGATTTCTGTTGAAAAAAATGTGATTACTATTAAAGGTGATGACAACCAACTCGTTGGTCAAGTTGCTGCAAAAATCCGTTCATTCCGTCCACCAGAGCCTTACAAAGGTAAAGGTGTTAAGTACATGGAAGAGCATATCGTGCGTAAAGCCGGTAAAACTGCTAAGAAATAAGGGAGCATAATATGACAGCTAAAGCATTAAAACTTAAAAGCGCTAAGCGTATTCAACGTAAACGTCGTATCCGTGCCATTATTTCTGGTACGGCTACTAAACCACGTGTAAGTGTATTCCGTTCAAATCGTTACCTTTCTGCTCAAGCAGTAAACGATGACAACGCAACTACTCTTGCAGCTATTAGTTCAAAAGGTTTAAGCCTTAAAGCTAATAAAGAAGATGCGGCTAAATTAGGTGAGGCATTTGCTTCAACTCTAAAAGCGGCTGGATTAACTGAGATCTATTTTGATCGTAACGGTTACCAATATCACGGTGTTATTGCTGCTTTCGGCGATGCTCTACGTGCTAACGAAATTAAGTTCTAGGAGACTCACGTGAATATTGAAACTGTAAACAGAGAAGATTTCGAAGAGTCGATCGTAAATATCGGTCGTGTAACAAAAGTTGTAAAAGGTGGTCGTCGTTTTCGTTTTACTGCATTAATTGTAGTTGGTAACAAAAATGGTACTATCGGTTATGGTGTTGGTAAGGCTAAAGAGGTTCCAGATGCTATCCGTAAAGCGGTTGATAATGCATTCAAAAATCTTACAACTGTTAGCATCAAAGGTACTACAATTGCACATGATATTGAACATAAGTTCAATGCATCACGTGTTCTTTTAAAGCCAGCTTCTGAAGGTACCGGTGTTATCGCTGGTGGGGCAATGCGTCCTGTTCTAGAGCTTGCTGGTATCCAAGATATCTTAACAAAGTCTTTAGGTTCTAACAATCCAAATACTGTTGTACGTGCTACTGTTGAAGCACTTGCAAGAATGAAAGGATAAACAATGTCTTTAGAAACATTATCACCGGCTGAGGGTTCTACTCATAGCCGTAAGCGTGTTGGACGTGGTCAAGGCTCAGGAATGGGTAAGACTTCTACACGTGGTCAAAAAGGTCAAAAATCTCGTACAGGTTACAAGCGTAAGCGTAACTTCGAGGGTGGACAAATGCAACTTGCAAAACGTATGCCTAAAATTGGTTTCTTCTCACGTGTGAGTAAACCAGTTGCAATCAACGTTGAGCGTGTTAAAGCGATTGCTGAACTTGACGAAATTACTGTTGAGAACATTCGTGCAATACATACACTTGCAAAATCTGTTACAAAAGTTAAATTAGTTGGTAAATCTGCTAAAGATTTAGCTTCAAAAATTAAAGACGAAAACGTTACTACAACTGGCAACTAATGAACCAGCAACTAGTAAGCAAGATCCTTATAACGATCGGTTTTCTATTCCTCTACCGTCTACTGGCTTATGTGCCAGTACCGGGCGTTGATACTGCCGTAATCGCCTCTTTCTTTGACTCTCATCAAGCTGATGCGCTTGGACTATTTAATATGTTCAGTGGTAACGCAGTTGAACGACTTTCTATTATTTCACTTGGTATTATGCCTTACATCACAGCCTCAATTATTATGGAACTGCTTGCAGCGACATTCCCAACTTTAGGTCAGATGAAAAAAGAGCGTGATGGCATGGTGAAATATATGCAAATCATTCGTTATGCAACTATTGTTATTACCTTAGTTCAAGCTGTTGGTGTTAGTGTAGGGCTTCAGAGTCTTCAAGGCGCAAACGGTGCTAGTGCTATCTTAGTAGATCATCAAACCTTTGTTGTTGTAGCAGCAGTCTCTATGCTTGCTGGTACAATGTTACTTATGTGGATTGGTGAACAGATTACTCAAAGTGGTATTGGTAACGGTATTTCATTAATTATTTTCGCAGGTATTGTTTCGGCAATTCCAAGTGCTATTGGTCAATCAATTACTATGGTTAACACAGGTGCTATGAGCTTTATTACTGTAATAGGTATTTTAGCGCTTATCCTTGCTACCGTTTTAATTATTATTTATGTAGAACTTGGGGAACGTCGTATTCCGGTTACCTATGCGAAAAAAACAATGATGCAAAATCAGAACAAACGTGTTATGAACTACATTCCTGTTAAAGTGAATCTTTCTGGTGTTATTCCAGTTATCTTCGCTTCTGCAATTTTGATGTTCCCAATGACTGTAATGTCATCTAGCACGAATCCAACAGTCCAAATGATTGCGGATTTTCTGAACCCAAATAGTTATTTCTTTAACTTTTTGACTTTTTCATTTGTTGTATTCTTTGCATTTTTCTATGCATCGATTGTGTTTAACGCAAAAGATATTTCTGATAATCTTAAACGTCAAGGCGGTTTTATACCAGGTGTTCGTCCAGGAAACTCGACAAAAGATTACCTGAATACTGTTGCCTCGAATTTAACATTCTCAGGTGCACTCTACCTAGGTCTTGTGGCAACTTTGCCATTTATGATTATTAAGGGTATGGGTGTTCCATTTTTCTTTGGTGGGACAGCGGTACTTATCGTTGTTCAAGTAGCCCTTGATACTATGCGTAAAATTGAAGCTCAAATTTACATGAGTAAATATGAAACTTTAAGTGCGGTTGGCCTTTAATTATGGCAATCGCACTCCGCAAACCTGCTGAGATTGAAAAACTTCGTGCTGCTAACAAAATTGTTGGCGGTGCTTTAAAACTTCTAGAAGAAAATACCAGAGTTGGAATGAGCTTAAAAGAGTTAGATGCTATGGCTGAGGATTATATCCGTGCACATGGTGCTAAGCCTTCGTTCAAAGGACTTTATGGTTTTCCTTCTGCAGTATGTTGCTCCCTAAATGAAGTTATTATTCACGGTATCCCAACAGATTACAAACTCCAAGAGGGTGATGTAATTGGTTATGACATCGGAACAGAACTTGATGGATGGTTTGGTGACGCTGCTGTTTCAACACCTGTTGGTGTTGTTAGCAAAGAAGATGAAGCGCTTATTTCGTGTGCAAAAGACACTTTATACAATGCTATTGATAATATTAGAGATGGTATGCGTTTTAAGGAACTTTCACACTTAATGGAGCAGTTCATATTAGGGCGTGGTTTTATTCCACTTCGTAACTTTTGTGGTCACGGAATTGGTAGAAAACCACATGAAGAACCCGAAATTCCTAACTATCTAGAAGGGAAGAATCCAAAAGCAGGTCCTAAAATTAAAAACGGAATGGTTTTTTGTTTGGAACCGATGATTTGTCAGAAAGAGGGCAAAGCCATTATTTTGGATAATAAATGGGATGTTGTAAGCTCCGATGGCTTACGTGGTTCACACTATGAACACACAGTCGCTGTCATTAATGGCAGAGCAGAAATCTTATCATTAGCATAAGAACAATTAAGGAAAATGAATGTCTAAAGCTGACGTAATCGAAGTAGACGGAAAAATCATTGAGGCTCTGCCAAATGCAACTTTCCGTGTTGAATTAGAAAATGGTCATGTGATTTTATGTCACATCGCTGGGAAAATGCGTATGCACTATATTAAAATCTTACCGGGTGATAAAGTGAAGTTAGAACTCACTCCATACTCACTCGATAAGGGACGAATCACTTACCGCTACAAATAGGTAAAAGATTCTAGCTTCAGCACATCTTGCGCTGAAGTTGACCTCTCAACGTACTGAAGTACGCCTTCGGGTAAACTTCAGCACAATCTGCACTAAATCTAGAACTTTTACGCTGCTCTGAATTCAAATCAATCTATTTATTTAATTTTTTATCTATCATAATCGCAAATGGTATCTGTATGATGTATGCAAACATTATTGGGATAATCATAGCGGCTCCGAAGGTGTTTATGGAGAATGTTGAGATAACTAGAGCTAGGGTAATGTAGCGTGTGACACTGTGCCAAAATGCAGCACGTTCTTGTGGGCTGTCTAGGTTGTAAACAACGTGGGCTAAGAGAACAATACTGACGTAAAATCCAATGACGCTAAAGAGTGAGATATAGATCAGTTCAGGTTCAAAGTCATAAACATCAACAAGTAGTTGTGTACTTTGTAATCCAAACAGATAGATAAGAATAATAAAAATACTAATATTACTTATATAGCTACGATAGGTTTCAATGAGTTTGACTAGTGGTTTAATAAAGATAATAAAGCGACTAACAACAAATGGTACAACAATTAAAAGTATCAGTACTCCATTGGCAAAACTTCCTAAGTCTGTACCATCTGAATAAGATTCACCAAAATACTCTGCAAAGTAGACACCAAAAAGATGCAACATCAAGAGCGAAAGCGACACAAACATAAGGTTAATAAACAGTAGTAAAAATCCAAAAGAAGTGTCTCCCCCTGATTTTTTGATCCAATGCATCACCATGCCCCCACCGCTAAGAACTGAAAGTAAAAAGAGTCCGGCTGCAATAGCATAACTTTGTGTCAGTAGTCCAATTCCAATAGCAAGTAGTGGTAAAAAGACATAGTTTAAGACAATGCCCTTGAGCAAGAGAAGTTTATAATGCCACAAGAGTGTAATGTCAGAGAACTTTACCTTAAATAGTGAGGGCATAATAAGTGTTAAACCGGCAAAAAGGCAGATCTTAGAACTGAAGATAAAACCATCACTGTTATAACCGTAGATAAAGCCGAATAGTGCGCCTAGGATAACGAGAAAGAGTTGCATTGGAGTCCTTTATGCGAGTACAATTATTATATTACAATTTATATTAACGTGTTGCTATTCGTGGTTATTTCATTATAAGTGACATAAATTTAGACGAAAAAAGTATCTTAGATATACTAGTGACAAAAAAGGATTACAGATGAATAAAATAATGATTATGGCAACACTACGTCTTAACGATGAGTCGCTTTTAGAGGATTGGAAGAAGATGTCAGCGGAGATTACAGCAGACTTACAAGGACGTAAAGGTTTTATCTCACGTGATTCAGTACGAGCTGAAGATGGTCTTATCTATTGTATCTTGAAGTGGGAGTCAAAAGCCTATCAAGAAGCTTTTATGGAGAGCTTGATGGCACGTCCTGAGAGTATGGCTATGATGGCTGAGTTCGGACGTGTTGTTAATGTAGAAGGTATGACAAAAGAGTATTTTGAGTTATTTTAGTACCCAGTATATTCACCTTCAATATAATTAACTGCTTTTTTTAGTGCTTGCATAGCACAGCTTTTTTCTTTGAGGTGCTGTTGTGCAAGTGCTTGAATCTTTTCAATATAAAAGTTTAGTTTTTCTTCTTCACTCATCAGTTAATCTCCTGTTATAAATCTATGCTAGTATATCTTCTAAGGATTTAATGTGTTTAAAAAATATTTAGCAAAACTCTCATTCAAAGTTATTTTAAAAGAACTTCTTATTACTTTAGTATTAATCGCTGTTGTATCCAATATAGTCTCTTATCTTAGAAAACCAAATGTTCAGACAAGTGCATTAACCGCACAGACGTTTACTTTACTTGATGGTTCAAAGTATACCTCTAGTAACAACACAGGCCCTTTGATGGTACATTTTTGGGCCACATGGTGTCCTGTGTGTAAAACAGAAGAGGGTAATATAGCAAGAGTTTCACAGTATTACAATGTGGTCAGTGTTGCTGTAAAGTCTGGTTCTGATAGTGAAGTTAAAACTTTTTTAAAAGAGAATGAGATCACTTTTAACACAATGAATGATCGTAAAGGAACATTATCATATAAATATGATGTTAATGTTTTTCCAACAACATTTATTTATGATAAAAAGGGCGAATTGGTTTTTTCTGAGGTAGGATATACCAGTACGTTAGGTCTGTTTATTAGAATGTGGTGGGCTGGGTTATAAAAGTATACGTACTGTGTTTTAGATAGAGTCAGTCCACATGGTGGACTTGTTTTTAATTAAGCGATATTGGTATAAACAGCTTGAACATCTTCATCATCTTCAAGTTTCGTGAGCATCGGTTGTATATCTTCCATAAATGCTGCACTTACTTCAATAGGAGTGTTCGCAATACGCTCTAAAGTTGCTTTTTTAAGTTCAATTTTAAGTTCTTCAAATTTTCCATTGAGGTTTCCAAAGTCAGTATAGTCAGCTGTAGCGATACACTCATTGCCTTCAACTTCAAGCTCTTCAAGACCAAAGTCAATAAGTTCCATCTCTAACTCTTCAGCGTCCATACCCTCAGTCAATTCAAACTCAAAAATCGCTTTACGTGAAAACATGAAGTCTAATGAACCGTTATTAAGCATATCGCCACCATTTTTGTTGATATGGTTTTTGATATTTGCTACCGAACGGGTGTTGTTATCTGTCAGACACTCAACAAAAACTTGAACACCATGAGGCGCTTTTCCTTCAAAGGTAACTTCTGTCATATCCTTGGCATCTTTACCGGTAGCACGTTTAATGGCTGCCGTGATGTTGTCTTTTGGCATGTTTTCCGACTTAGCATTGATGATAGCAGTACGGAGTTTAGGATTCATATCAGGGTCACCACCACCTTCTTTTGCAGCAGCAGTGATGGCTTTACCAAGTTTTGGAAATATACGTGACATATTTCCCCAGCGTTTCTCTTTTGCGGCTTTACGATACTCGAAGGCTCTTCCCATAATTGTTCCTATTTTTTAAGTGGTGAATTATAACATTTTCTCTTTATGTTTACTTTTTAAGTGACTGACACAGAGGGTGTAAAACGTAATTTGTTAGTAACCTTTAGCTTTTTTAGTGAAATTTATAAGAAAAATGAGTAAAAATGTTACGTGTTAGATATTAATATATATTATAATCGGTTATATATAACAAGAATGTGCTATAATTTTTACGTAAATTGTAGAAATATATGTTAATACCATTTTTGTGGTTAGCTAGACGTAATTTTTATAACTTCAAAAAAATAAAACAGCACATCGTAAGATGTCGCAAAAGAGGCAATATGGCAACTCAAAATGGTAAAGTTAAATGGTTCAATGATGAAAAAGGTTACGGATTTATCCAACCAGACAATGGTGGAGATGATCTTTTCGTTCATTACCGTCAGATTAATGCTCAAGGTCGTGCTACACTAGTAGAGAACCAAGAGGTTACATTTGAAGTAGGTGAAGGTCAAAAAGGCCCTCAAGCTGAAAACGTGACGGCTGTTTAGTTTTAAACTTCAGCACCCGTGTTGCGTGTAATATGTAGCACACAGTAAAAGCCATTGGCTTTTACTAGTAATGCTTAACTTCTGTTCTTAATAAGAATAATTTCCAGAATTCACAATCTACAAAACTTGTAATAATTCTTCAAAATAAACTATATTTTATAATAATATTTTGGCTTACTTGAGTAATCCCAAAAGCTGAACTTATTAGCTAAAATGTGACGAATAACATTAAAAGAAACAGCTCCCGTTCCCCTACATTAAAACTATTGTACCCTTCTACCCAATTGAGTCAAAAAATTGATAAATTTTAAAATAATTATATTTTTACACGCTCAAAATATATGGCTAAAGATATAATATTAACAAATAATTGAGAGGAGAAGAGTATGTCAACTGCTTTGGGTTCTAAACGTTATACTAAAGATAGCCGTCTACATCACTCTTTGACTCAAGAAATTGGAAAGCGTCGCCGGAAGGTAACTATCGTATTTACTGATATTATTGATTCAACACACTATTGGCATCATCACGGAGATGTTCAGGGCCGTTTGATGATTGATAGGTTGAACCGTATTTTGTTTTTGATGATTAAACGGTTTCATGGTCGTGTGGTTAAAACAATTGGTGATTCTGTTATGGCTCTGTTTTACAAAAGTACGGATGCTGTAGATGCTTCTATCGCCATTCAGCAAGCGCTCTCGAAACTTCGTCATGAAGAGAGTGGTTTTGTGATGCGTGTGCGTATTGGAATGCATAGTGGCGAGGCTATTGTTGAAGAGAACGATGTCTTTGGTGATGTTGTGAACTTAGCCGCTCGTATTGAGGCACAGAGTTCTACTGATGGTATATACCTAAATGAAGAGATGACAAACGCACTTCCTGTTAACCGTTATTACTTTACCCTTGCCAATGCCTTTGTGCCTAAGGGAAAAGATAAAGAGATGCAACTTTTTCATACTCAATGGACTAACCATAAAAATTTAATTAAAGATGTTCGTCTTGAATCCTTTTTACCAATTGGAAATACCCAAAGAGCCGAAGTATTAGGTTACTTTCTGAGTGTATTCGCATTAATGTACTATGTCTATGTTACTTTGATTCAGTATATTTTGTTAGATAGTGAGACCCCTTTTGCTTTTATGTTGAGTCCGATGCAGGTTTATAAAGAAAATGAAATCATTTTCTTGACAGTTCTAACACTTATATTTAGTGTAGGTTTGCATTATGTGTTGAAGGTCAAACATGTACCAGTACGTTTCTTACGAAGTTTAAAAGGAGTTTTTGTAGGTGCGGTTTTGATGGTGGTGACTAAAACAGTTATTTCGGTAGCACCTTTTTCTATACCCCCTATTTTATTGCAAGATATTTATGAGTCACAACGTAGTTTTATACATATTCATGAAAATAATACAGGGCTTTATGAAGAGGCTTCTCTTCAAGCGCTACAGCTTCAAAACGTTAATGCAAGAGAGGTCTTTCTAGAAAAAGATCGACGTTTAGTAGCAGGAAAAATGTGGTATGAAGTGATTGTAGATATTAATACAACTGCTTGGGTCCGACGTGCGATACCTGCAAAAATGGGAGTAGCGGAAGTGCCATTAGCTACAGCAACACATGCGCATTTCAAAGTGTATGATTTAATCATATTTTTATTAGGTCTGTTAGGGTTTGTTTGGGGTTATCTTTCGTTTCGAATTAAACCTATAGCCTAAGAGGCTATAGAAAGTTGTACTAGAAATAGTAACGTAAGATTACTGCTGAGTCAGTGCCAAATACTGTGGTATCGCCAAAACCAATATTTACTTTTGCTTCAGCACCTAATGTAAATTGCTTATCAAAAGCATACTCAACACCGGCAACAGGACCAAGAGCAAATACATTCGAACTACCATTACCCACATCTGTATTATCAAGACCGGCAAAAGCACCATAGTATAAGTTTATTTTTGAACTTACAGGTTTCATAAAGTGAAATGCTGTACCAATTGATAGATTTGTTCTTGAGTTACCACCATCTGGGTTCTCATAGGTATAACCAAAAAATGGTTCAAGACGCATTGTATTATCTAAGTTAATTGTTCCACGAAGTTGAGCTGCATCACCTGCTACACTTACTCCTACGCCAAATTGATTGTCTGCTGCTACTGCAGAAGTCGAAAGTGCTGAAGCTACTGCTAAAGCTGCTACTGTTTTTGTTAATGTTGATTTCATTTGTATACCCTTATCTAATTTGCGGAAGTATATCAAGAATGTAATAAATAAAACATAAGAAATGTTAATTTTCAACAGTTAATGTCATCTCGTAAAGCCACTGCTGTAGTTCAAATAGTTCTTCGTAAATACCATAACATCGATGGACTAATGCTTCTGAGTAAAATATCTCATCAGGTAGATACTTTTTGTTGACGACCATACAATTAAATCGTGCTAACTCTGGATAGGGATATTCAGCATCAAAACCACGTGGAAGACGCTTGTAGTGTGCTTCAGAAACTTCATAACCCTTACTCTTTATCTGCTTCAAAATATCATGTAACAACTTGGCTTTTTTAGTGTCCTTGATATAAGCTCTATAAGCGGCAAGGGTATTTTGATGAAAGAGACGAATTCCAACACCGATAACGTAACTTTCAGGTGTAAAACGAGTATAGAAATTTGAGCTTTGAGTACGTTTTCCATTACCTTGCCAAAATATAACGCCACTATGTGTTTTCATCGGTGTTTTGTCTTTAGAAAAACGAACATCTCTGTAAATTCGGTAAAGAGAACCATTTACTTTTGGTATAGCATTGATAGTAGGAACTAGAGCTTGTATATGTTCCCCCATCTCAACTACAAAGGCACGATTTACACTGAGTAGTAGTGTCTCATAAGTAGACTTATGAGCTTCAAACCACTCTTTTGTATTGTTGGCACGAAGTTTTTTTAAAAAGGCAAGCGCCTCTTTGGAGTAACCACTAAACATTAGTGTTGTAAGTAGGTGTCTTTTGTACGGTTTTCTAATCCCGTAATATTTCGAGTCACTTCATCCGGGTCAATAACAAAACGATCCACTTGCATAATAGTTTCTAAAATTCCACTATTTTTAATGGATACATAGAAAGTTTCATAATTAAAAGACTCAACGGTTAATAACCAGTTCATAAGTGAAATATAGGGTGCAAATTGTGTCTGCTTAAACTCTTGAAGTAGTGGATACTCTTCAAGAACATTATGTTTTACCCCGTAGTTATATGGTAAGATTAAAAGTGTTGCTAAGAGTGCTGCTTTAAAAAGTGTTTTACCAATTAAAATCCCTACTGCATCGCGTTTATAAAATCCAATAAATAGGATTAACGAGATTAACGAGATAAAGTTAAGCATTCCCGCAATCATAGACACTGTAATAGCAAAAGGTGGAATATAGAGCATTTTAATTGCTTGGTCACCATATTCTGAGAGTTTAATTTCAAAGTCTTCAACGGATGGGAAGGCTCTGTCATAATAGTTTTCACGTAACTTTGGTTTATAGATACGTTCATAAAAATCACTTAGATCGTTTTTCAAAAGCATGTTATACATAACTATATTGAGGTCTTTACGTTTATAAAAATGCATAATATCTTTTTTATAAAGACGTACAAACTGTTTGTGAGAGAGGCTAAATGCAATATTTTTATGTCCTGTGAGGTTGTAGAAGTTTTGTTGGAATGCTCTCTTTTTAGCTTTAAAGAGGGAGCCTTGAGAACGTATATAGGCATTTGCAAACTGCTTTTTTGAGTAGTTAAAGTTTGATGCAACACGAATGCCTTGCTTTTTCAGGTCCTTAACCACTCGGTTACGAATATTTGGATGTTTGAAAAATTGTTTTTGAGTCAGATTCAGTGGTAAAAACTGAAACCTTTTGTTCCAAGCATCTAAAGATTTTTGCTCTAGAGCATCATCAACACTATTTGGTGAAAGTGGCGCAATAATATCAGAGGGAATAACTTTTCCAAAGTACTTAGTGCTTAATTGTTCATAGCGAGCACTGTTTAAAACAATACCATCTGGAGAGAAAAGAGGCTTGAGTTTTTCATAAATCTCAGGAGCATCTTCCATAGAAGCATTTAAAGCAATGGTATAGTTTTCAACATCTTTACGATAAAACTTATAGCGACTACGAAGGGTATTGGTAAAGTCTTTGTACTCTTTAGTAATGTTCTTTGGTGATTCTAATTTTGCTAAGGTAGCATTGATTTTTTTGATCTCTTGGTTGTAAAGTAGCCAATCGTTATCAATACTTTGCCCAAACTCATCAAAACGTTCTCGTGAGAGTTGGTAGTTGTCTTTGAAGTATTTGTGAATATAAATATCAAAAAACTTCTCTTGCCCAATCCCTACAAAATTACCAATAAGCTCTTTATCAAAATGGGTTAATAAAAAGAGATTTGAGACAATAATTTTATCATGTACACTCAGGTTATCAAGGTTCTCTTTAGGGATAAAAGAGGTGTAACCGAGTTTACCTGTCAACATCCCATATTTAAACATTTCAATATAGTATGACTCATAACGTTTGTCTTGGTTGTTTTCAATAATATTATCAACCGCTACATAAAGTGTCTGTTTAATTCCAAAAAAGGTAATAAGGGTAGCAATGGTAATAATAAGACCATGAACAACACGATGAAACCCTAAATAGTGCTTGGTGAGAAGATAGTATAGGGGTAAAAGTAAAAGGGTAATACCAACAGATGAGATGTTATTACCAAAACCTTCTAAACGCTCGAGAGACTCTTTTGTCACGTCAGTTGAAGAGACGATATCTATAATATAACCATTATAGTAAGTCTCAAACATTAGGTATATAAACTTAGCGACAATTAAAAAGATCGTCATGTAAAGACCCAATTTAGGCAGTGAAAGTTTTACCTCTTCATTTTGCGGACTTGATGCGTCGTAGTTGTCATGAATTGCCATTATTACATTCCCTCACTAAAATCAATAAAATTATCGTGGTCAGGGATATCAGAAGATTTTTTAAGTCTTTTTTTGGTGTTACGTGTTTTGATACTGTGTGTGTTTTTTAAGTTGGCGTTAGCGTTGTCAAACTGTATCTGGTCCTCAGGAATAATGATTTTATACTTGCCACTGTTTGTTTTGTATTTTCCTGTGTTAAAAAAGAGTTCATGTTTATGTATTGCATAGTCTAAATCAGCATCATAAGGCATATTCATAATAGAGTGCTCAGGTAGGATATAGCTCTCTTTATGGGTACGTAATGTTTGATAGTAAGATACGTCTTCTTGTGCGATAGACTGCAGTAACAACTCATTTGCTGCCTTGTCTTGACGTTTTTTGAGTGTCTCGATAATGATATCGTTTTTGTAAATAGGATTGAAAAAAGAGAAACTAACATTCATATCATTTAGATTCAACATATACTTGTGAGAGGAATTCATCGTGTCCGTAGGATAAAGTGATTTGATAGCAAAGATGATACGAGTAGTTTTTTGGTTTTGAAAACCATTAATATTCATTTGAGTTTTTTCAATTTTGAAATGCTGACGTGAAAGATTTGAATACATTACGTCAAAAGTTTGTAGTTGTGCCGTAGTGGTCTTTTCAAAAACAGCATCATCACGTAAGACTAAAAGGTTGCTAATATCTGCTTCTAAAACAACATAGTTCTTTTCAAAGTTGTACTTTAAAATAGGTGAAATCGTAAAAGTAAATGCTTTTTTACTATCTAAACCGGTGTACATAACATCCTTTTTCAGATTAACAGGATAGCTTTTGACGCTAAAGGCTTTGAGTGCAAGGTCTTTTGAAGGGTGCAACTTTTGTGAGTAGAGTGTGACACTACTTGCAGGTGTGAGCACTGCTTCTTTGTTCTCTTGTAAAGGGGCTTGTGGCGTACTGCCACATCCCACTAAACCAAAGATAATAAATAGAGGTAATAAAAACTTTTTCATATAATAATATGTCCTTGTTATAAAGATATATTATAGCTTAGAGAGTTTTTATTGAGTTTAAAGTTACACTTTTTTGATGAAGAGTCATTTCCAACGATACCTATTGCGTGTATTTATGGTTCTCTTTTTACAGTTTTACTGACAAGTATCAAGACTTTTTTGACAACATCAAACTATAATACAAAAAATATAGGAGTGTTTTATTATGCCAAGTTTTTCAACGCAACAAAACCAAAAACCATCAAACTATTTTCTTTCACAACCCCATCAAGCCTTTTTCCTTTTTGGTGTTATCTTTGCCATAGTTAGTATGCTGATTTTTGCTCTTGGCTATAAAGGTATTGTGCCAACGACGGTCAATGTAGTGAGTTTTCATGCTTATGCACTTATCTTTATGGTATTTACACAGTTCTTTACGGGATTTTTATTTACTACTTTTCCCCGATTCAACCAAACTGATGTTATTGATAAAGCCTTGTATACAAAAGTGATGATTACTTTAGAAAGTGGTTCTATTGGGGTTATTACAGGGCTTTTTATCTCTCCTTACCTTTATCTTGGAAGTATGCTAATTGTATTTAGTGCCAATATTATGATTGTTAAAACTCTTTTTGATATTTATCAAAATGCAAAGGCTCCTGACAAAAGTGATTCGTATTGGATTTTAATGGGATTTTATGCAGGTCTATTAGCACATATAGTGTTTATAGTAGGTACGTTAAGTGATGTTTTTGGATACAGTGTTTCTTGGTTAGGGACAGCTGCAACGATAGGTATTATTAACTATCTTGTATTTGTAACCTTCTCGGTGGGTCAGCGTATGGTACCCTTCTTCTCACACTGCTTTTTTGATAAGTTTGAGAACTTTGTAAAAATTGTTTTTGTACTTTTAGTGGTGAAGTCACTGTTAAGTATTATGCAGATACCTTTAGCTGAGGCGGGGGTAAACATTCTTTTAGCCCTGTTTATTGCTAAAGAGTTATACCGTTGGAAACTTCCTTTTAGAACCTCTCCTCCTATTCTTTGGGTACTTCACTTGGCTCTTTTTTGGCTTCCTTTAGCACTGTTTCTAGGAGGTGTTACAGAGATAGGAGCGTATTTTTTACAAACAAGTTTTGCTTTTAGTACTATTCATCTGTTAAGTATTGGTTTTGTTACCACGATGCTAATTGGCTTTGGTACGCGTGTTACCTTAGGCCATTCAGGACAACCTCCTCATGGAGATACTTTAGCGCGTAATATCTTTGTTTTTGTACAAGTGGTGGTTCTAGTACGTTTTTTATATTCGCTACAACTTGGACTTGATTGGTCCGCTTTTTGGCTCTTTGACCTTTCATTTACAGCATGGTTGATACTTTTTATTGTGTGGGCATGGCGTTACGGTCCGGTATTGGTGAGTGGTAAAAAATTAGGCTAGTATGGTTAGAAAATGAGAGAAGGCTGAGAGCCTTTTAGCTCTCTTAAGTTGAAGTGACTTTTAGTAGTCGTCTAAGGCTTTGTTGATTTGAACATAGGCCTCAATAGGTGTTGTTTCAAAGTAAGGAATATTATGTTTCTTAGCAAAATCACGTGTCATATCTTGGACTTTTAAGAGGTTGAAACGAGGTGCTTTTGGGAAGAGATGATGTTCGATTTGCGTATTAAGTCCACCATAAAACCAGTGTACAAATATCCCACCTTTTAAAGAGCGTGAGGTACGCATCTGAAGCTCCAACCATGCGTTTAATTTTCCTTTTTCTTCTTGCATCTGTACAACTTCTTCAACCGTAAACACTTCACATCCAAGGTGATTGGTGATAAAACCATAAGCTAACCATAATGAGAGGGCAATGTTAAGGGTTATAAACGTTGTTAAAGCATCGCTAAAAGGCAGAACATAAAAGATAGTTCCCCAGATAATTGGCCAATGTAATAACATTAAGAAAAACTCGCCATAAAGTTTGCGTTGTAGGGTAAAGCTATACGATTGTACAATAAAAGCAGGGTACATGAAAAACATTGCTCCCCAGAAGATAAGACGTTTGTACTTTTTAAGAAAAGGAGAGTTCCCTTTGTTGTTAGGGGTAAAGGCACCATCAAGTGCCATAATGTCTTCATCTTTAGAGATGGTATTACAAAAGTGGTGATGGTTTTGGTTGTGTTTAAAATCCCACCAAGATGATGAGTTACTTAAAATAATAGCTGAAAAAGGATAGCTAAGACGAAATGATAATTTTTTGTTTTGAAAATACTGAAGATGTAAAATATCATGAGAAACAAAAACCGCGCGGGTAAAAAGTAGGGTCATAAATAGACCAAGTAAGATGGGGTTCCACATAGGTAATGTTGCAAATACCACTATAAACGAAAGCATCACCGCCACCATCTCTATAGTACCTCGAACGGGCACTCTCTCTAATAGTCCCGCGTCACGAACCTCTTTTTTTAAAATATCAAAATCACTATAAGCAGTCATTATTGTTCCCCCATAATTAATGCATGTAGTATACAATCTCTTTATAAAAAATGAGTTTAAATAATATAGACTAATACTAATGATAACTTTAGCCCCTAAAAAATAGACTTTGTCTAAGAAAATTGAAGGTAACTTATCTTTGTATGTGTGGAAGTTCTATAACAAAACGTATCCCGCTGTCAGTGTTTTCTGCTCGTATTGTTCCATTATGATGTTTTTGAATAATTATTTTTGACATATAAAGCCCCAAACCCGTACCATTCTTTTCATCTTTAGTTGAAAAATAGGGATCGAAGATCTTATCTAATATTTTAGAATCAATTCCCCCTGCATTATCGGTAATGGTAAGCACGGTCTCTCCTTGTGTTTCTGAACTTTTTATATTAATACGAGGTGATGGGATACTCTGTTCTGAAAATGCATCAACAGCATTTTTTAAAATATTTACCAGTGTCTGAACAATACGTCCTGCAAATATAGTGTGCTCTTCTTTGGCTTTGAAGTCCGTTTTTATAGTGATACTTTGTGTTTTGAACATTGGTTCTAAAATACGAAGAGCCTTAGTAATACTTTTGTTGATGTTCTCTTTGTGTGGTTGTTGGTTAGGTTTGTAAAAGTCTCTGAAATCATTAATCGTTTGTGAAAGATGTTGTACTTGTTCTTGAATTTTTTTATGTTTTGTTCCTAGAAAAGTTAAGCACTCTTTTTGTTGTGCGGCATGAGCTAGGTCATAATTGTTGATTTCTAACATGATTTCGACTTCTGCGGATATGGCGCTAATAGTTGAGAGAGGTTGTCGCCATTGGTGGGCTATCATAGAGACAAGCTCTCCCATTTGGGCAAGACGTGATTGCGAAAGTAGCATGCTCTCTTGGTCTTTTATAGCTTTTTGTAGTTGATGTGCTTTTGTGACATCGCGATCACTTCCTTGATAGCCTCTAAAAACACCCTTATCATCAAATATGGGGTTACCACTACTCTCAATTACCACTTCATAACCCTCTTTGTGACGGTTGACATTGCGTAGTTGCAGCAGCGGTTTGCGCTCATTCACAATCTCTTCAAAGAGCATAGAAACACGTTTTGCTTCCTCTTCATCCATCAGGTCAAAGGGTGTTTTTCCTATCAGTTCTTCCGGGTTGTAACCTAGTTGGTCTTTGACCTGTTTGGATATATAGGTATACCGTGCATTTTCATCAACAACCCAAATCCAATCGGTGATAGAGTTAATGAGATTTTCAACTTCTCTGTTTTTTTCGTTCATCAATTTTGCATGTTTTCGTATACGATGAATTAATATATTGATATTTCTAGAGGTTTGAATAGCAAGGTAGATACCCCCTAATAAAATGATTAAAATGGCAAGAATAAGGTAGTGAATCTCTTTATCAGCCTCTTCTTGAGCGGCAATAAAAAAGGTTTTAGCCTTATTATCAGCAAATTCACTAAACTTAGTGAGTTCTATTAAAAGTATGTCAGCATAATAAACATTATCTTTTTTCATCAAAAAAAGTGCTTCTTCAGGTTTCCCAGCAATTTTCAATTCGATGATTTGCTCACGTAGTTTTCCGAGTGAAGCAAACTTGTTTTTAATGGCAAGTATTTTATTTTTGTCACCAAGATAGTGCTCATGAATAATATCAAAATATCCAAGTACTTTTTTTTCTATTCTTTTGATATTTATAATACGTTTAGCAACTTCTTCACTCTGCCGAGCCAAAATGAGATCTTTAAGCTCTCGATGAATGGCTAAAATTTGTGCATTAATTTTATTAACGTGGTTGGAAACGACATAAGGATGTTGGTAAATTAGTTTGGTGTGTTCTGAAAGGAGGTTAATACTTTTGTAACTACTTATTCCAAGAGCAAGTGTCATGGCGAGAAGAATAAAAAAAACCCCAAGAAGTCTTTTTTGTGTATTTGCTAACATCATAAAACCTTGTTAAACTCGATAATTATAGTGTAACATAGTTTTTAAGATTTTCCTTCTATCTGATGCAGATAAAAGGAAGGTTGACGAGGTGTATTATTAGTCTTTAAAATAACTACAACAGTAGTCTGTCACGGTGTGGATTTTAAGATCAAAAGAGCTGTTAGCAGGGACATCAAAACTTGTAGGTGTTTGAAGTGTTTTAAACTCTGTTTCACCTGGTAAACGAATTTCAAGTTCTCCTGAAAGCATCTCCATAACTTCTCTATCTCCTGTTCCAAAGGTGTATTCACCTGGAAGCATAATTCCAAGAGATTTAATACTACCATCTTCAAGTGTTAGTGTACGTGAGGTTACTTTCCCATCATAGTAGATATTGGCAGCTTTGGTTGCAGTTACATTTTTAAATTCAGTCATCATAGATCCTTAAATATTTTTGATATTTTAGCGAAAGAAGTGTTTTATTTTGATTTTTAATGAAGTGTAAGTGACGTAACATTATTAAAAAGTGTAGTTTGAAGAAGTTTATAGAGATTAAAGTGATGTAAAGACAATCACTTCAAAGGTTTAATAATCTGCTTAATATCTTTTGGTAGATGGGCAAAGGCAACTTCATGGGTTCCTTTTGAGCCTTCGTCTAAACATTTAAGCTCTGCTGTTTGGGTGTTGGGGTTAAAACGCATCAGTTTTTCCTGACGTTTTTCAAATTCAAAAGTGATACTATCTTTGGAGTAGTCAATGCTCTTTTTTTTCTTTGCCATTGTTATACCTTATACATTCCCGTTTCATTCACCTCAATCTTCTTAGCATCGATAAGTTCTGTAAGGGTACGTTTATACATCTTTTTACTCATGCCAAAAGTGTTTTTAATCACCTCTGCATCACTTTTGTAGTTGTAAGGGAGGATGCCATTGTTCGCTTGGAGGTGTTGGAGGATTTTATCAGCGTCGGTTGCTGTTTTTGCTCCGGGTTTACGAAGGGTAAGGTCAAGCAGTTTATCTTTACGAACATTTTTAACATAAACATCTTTAACATCACCAAGTTCGATGTTTTCAAAGATCTCGTCATTATAAATCATTCCTTCATATTGATCATCAATAATGATTTTATAACCCATAGGTGTTTGTGCAATGATAAGACCTTTAAAGGTATCGGTTCGAGAGAGGTTACGTGGGGGCTCATTTAAGTACTGCCCAATTTTTTCAATTCCGATTAAGCGATCACTTTGGGTATCTTGAACCACACGTAAAAAACGTTTTTCACCTACTTTAAAAGGCTTTTTCTGACGGTTTTTAGGAACAAGAAGGTCCTTAGGCAGTCCCCAGTCTACAAAGGCACCAAAGTGGGTCACATCCACACACTCAAAAAGTCCAAACTCATCTACCATGGCACGAGGCTTTAAAGTAGTCGCAACAAGTCGGTCATCGGAATCAGTATAGATAAAAACATCTAACAAGTCATCAATGTGCATTGCACCTGTGCAGTACTGGTTAGGTAAAAGTACATCTTCACCACTCTGGCTCATAAGATAGATACCCGGTTCGGTAAGGCGGTCAATTCTAAGAGTGTTAATAATTCCAAGCTCAATAAGGTAGTTTAATTCTTTTTCCATGGTTATTCCGTTGTTATACATATTAATGTAATTGATTTGCGACATTATAGCTAAAAGAGTAGCGCGCAGTGTGTTTAAAGGTAGGTCGAATATTGAGACTTTTATTTAATGTAATACTACAAAATTTAACATTAAACTCACTACAATACACATATTAAATCTGATGCGAGGTTATTAATGCGAACTATCTTTTTACTACTAGGGTTATTGGCAGTTTTGAATTTTATGGGATGTGACTCTAAAGAGAACGTTGTCACGAAAGAAGTGGTTCAAAAAGCTGTGCAGATGCAAGAGAAAGTTGCACTTCAACGGGTGACTCCGGAAGGTACTGATGTTCCTAACAAACAAGAGATTGTTTTTCAGTTTGACAAAGAGATGGTGCCTCTAGGTAAGATGGATCGTGCTTCTGCGGATGTTAAGATTAAAATCACTCCTAAACTTGAGTGTCAATGGCGATGGTTAAGTCGTTCTGCACTTGCGTGTAAGTTAGATGATAAAGATAGATTTAAATTTGCTACTGAATATAATATTAGTGTTGCAAAAATAGCACTACCTCTTGATGGAATTCAACTCTTTCATGATGAAAAATATAGTTTTAGTACCAAACGTCCTAGTATTAGTTACACCGGTGTTGAAACATGGACAAATGCTACTACACCTTATTTTTATATAGACTTTAATATGCCCGTTACGAAGGCTTCTGTTTTAGCCAGTCTGCAAATATTAGATGGTAATACAAAAGAATTTTTTTCAAAAATTAAAATTATTAAAAAAGTTGAAACAGACACTGAAAATGGACAAATTACTGAGTATTTAGATGATGACTCTGATCCATATACTAGCAATAATGTATGGATTGTTGCACCTTTGAGTACCTTAGCACCTGATAAATCCTACATTATAAGTACCCTTGCCGGACTTATCACACAAGAAGGCCCCCTTAAAGGAGAGGCCGATAATAACCTTCGTCAGTTTCATACCTTTGGTGCTTTTAAATTTATAGGAATTAACTGTACTATAGATGGCTCTCGTGACACTTATAATAATGTTTATTTTAGCGAGGGGAAGCGTTGTGAACCCCTTTCTCAAATAGGATTTGTGTTTAGTGCACCGGTACTAAAATCAACCTTTGCCTCAGCAGTAAAGATGAAACCTGCTTTAAATGGAGGTCGCAAAGATTATGATCCTTGGGGCAATAGTAGTGACTATTCACGCTTAAATAGTTTACATTCTCAAGATGAAACATACACCGTGTGGTTGCCTGAGTATTTAAAAGCGTATCGGGATTATAGAGTTTGGTTTGATAAAAATGATTTTACAGATGAGTTTGGACGGACACTTTTAAAGAGTGATGTCACTGACTTTAAAACAGACCATAGAGAAGCAAGATTGCGTATGACACATAGTAATGTTGTGCTTGAAAAAGGTGTTGATAGTTTTGTACCTATTTATGCAACAAACCTCTCTAATATTAAGTTTCATTACAACAAAACAATTGCTAAGTCCAATCCTGAAACCTTTAAACCTAAGGGTGTTAAAGTAATTGAAACGATGAATGTTGAAGATATTGCTTATAAAACTAAAGCAAGAGTTCGAGATGCTTTAGATGGTAGTTCAGGAGCTGTATATGGAGAAATTAGTGCTTCAAATATCCGTTATCCGAGTAGGATTTTTGCTCAGGTTACTCCCTTTCAAGTACATGCAAAACTCGGTCACTTTAGCTCTTTGGTATGGGTAAGTAAGTTTGCAGATGCCAAGCCAGTTGAAGGGGCTAGGGTTACCCTTTATAGTGGTTTTCTTTCAGATCTGCATCATCTAAAACGTCTTCCTTACCGTGGGGTTAGTGATAAAGACGGTTTAGTACATTTTGTAGGAACTTCTGAAATCGACCCTCAACTTAATAGCTTAAATTGGATTGGACGCAAGGATAAACGTTATTTTGTAAAAGTAGAAAAAGATGGAGATATGGCACTTCTACCACTCGAATATAATTTTAAAGTTTATAATTCTAATGCTTATAGTTCTATGCAAACTTATGGACAACATGCCAAAGCTTGGGGAACTACGGCTCAAGGTGTTTACAAGTTAGGTGATGAGGTATCCTATAAAATTTATGTACGTGATCAGAATAATACTGGGCTTATCACTCCTAATAAATATCTCTACACCTTGGAAGTACGGGATCCTTTAGATAAGGTTATTTACACAAGGTCCGATATCGTGCTCAATAAGTATGGCTCATTGGAAGGTGCATTTAAGGTACCAAAAGAGGGAGCAGTAGGACATTACCGTTTTAAACTTGAACAGATACAAACACATAAGGGATATGAAATTACCAATAGATGGTACCCTTTAAGTGTTTTAGTGAGTGACTTTACCCCAGCTTCTTTTAGTGTGAAAACACAAATTAATGGAAGTCACTTTAAGGTGGGAGAGCGTGTCGACATTACTGCCATGGCTAGTTTATACTCTGGTGGGCCTTATACTAAGGCGGCAGTTCGTATGACCGCGCACCTTTTTGCAAAACCATTTTCCTCTTCACATCCTTTAGCTAAGGGATTTGACTTTAGTAGCAAGGGATATGGAGATAGAGAACTTTTAAATATTTCAGAGGTATTAGATAACAAGGGAGAGTCAAAAAGTAGCCTGGTTTTAAATGAAGGTAGCATTACCTATGGAGAGCTGTTTGTAGAAACTTCAGTAAAAGATGAACGGGGAAAATTTGTTGCTTCACACACCACTGCAAACTACGCGCAACGAGACCGTTTTGTAGGGTTGAAAGCGACAGCGTGGGTTTACAATAAAAATGAACGCTCAGAAATTAAAGTTCTTGTCGTTGATGAAAAAGGGATACCTCAATCAGGAAGTGAAGTTACGATACAAGTTCAGTACAAACTCTATAAGTCAGTACGTGTTAAAGGTGCAGGAAATGCCTTTGTTATTCAAAACAGTTCGAAGTGGGTGGATGAAGGAAGCTGTAAGGTGGCATCAAAAGAAGATGCTGTCTCTTGTTCCTTTACTCCAAAAAACATAGGAAGTTATCGTTTTGTTGCCCGTGTTAAAGATACTAAGGGAAAAGAGAACACAACTACGCTTCGTTCATGGGTAGCAGGTTCAGGTGCTATTGTTTGGGACCAAAGTTCTAATGCTAACTTAGACATTATCCCTGAGAATACTACTTATAAGATAGGTGATACTGCGCGTTATTTAATTAAAAACCCTTATCCTGGGGCTAAGGCATTAATAACGATTGAGCGTTATGGAATTTTAGACTCTTGGGTCGAGACTTTGGAAACAGGAACACCTATTATAGAAGTCCCTATTAAAGCGGACTACCTTCCTGGTTTTTATCTGAGTGTGGTGGTGGTTTCGCCTCGTGTGGCTAAGCCTGTAAAAGAGGGTCAGGTTGATCTGGGTAAACCAAGTTATAAAATGGGGTATGTTCGTTGTGTTGTACAAGACCCTGTTAAAGAATTAGTGATAGATATTACCTCAAACAAAAAGGTATATGAACCTCAAGAAGAGGCTACTATTAATATTCATGTCAAGAAAAAAGCTGAAGATAAAGATGGCGTATATGAGTTAGCCGTTGTTGTTGTAGATGCTTCTGTTTTTGCACTTAACACAAAAGGGAAATCCTATTATGACCCGTATCGTGGTTTCAATGCTTTAGAGACCTTAGATGTCACAAATTACTCTTTAATGAGTCGGTTAATTGGCCGTCAAAAGTTTGAGCATAAAGGGGCTAATCCTGGAGGAGATGGTGGTGAGAGTACCGCGGTGACTTTTAGAGATGACTTTAAGTACATAGCCTATTGGAACGCCTCAATTTTAACAGATGCTAAGGGAGATGCTGCGATAAAATTTAAAATGCCCGATAATTTAACGGGATGGAAAGTCTTTGTTATTGGTATGGGTAAAAATGAGACGATGGGACTTGGTGAACATAATATAAAGACCAATAAATCAACGCAACTTAATGCGGTTATGCCTAATCAAGTTTTAGAAGGTGACCATTTTAGTGCAGGTTTTAATCTGATGAATCGAACGGGTGAAAAACGTAACTTAAAAGTAAAAGTAGTGATAACACTCCCCGATCAGAAGCCCTACGTAAAACATCTTAATGTTGCTCTTGATGCCTATGAGCGACATAATATCTATTTTCCTATTGATGCCACTACAAAGGGAATTATTGGTTTTAAGATACGTGCTAGTGATGCTGTGGGAAGTGATGGACTTGTACATACTTTAGAGGTACATAAACGTAGTTCTTTGGAGACTATGGCAAACTTTGGTTCAACCCTTGACACTAATGTTACGGAAGCGATTACTATTCCTGATGGAATTGTGGGTACAGCAGGTGAGGTTGGTGTGATCTTATCAACTAGTGTCATTGGTAATGTAGAGGGTGCATTTAGTTATATTCGCGATTATCCATACTGGTGTTGGGAACAACGTTTGACTAAAGCGGTTGCTGCGGCTCAGTACAAAGAGTTAGAGGCGTACCTACCAGAAAGTTTAGAGTGGAAAGAGGCTGACACATTAACTAAAAAGATGCTTTTAGATGCAAGCTCTTTTCAAGCACCGAATGGAGGTATGGCATTTTGGGTAGGAACTAATGCCCATGTAAGTCCCTACCTCTCAGCCTACACCGCCTTAGAGTTCGCATGGTTAAAAGAGCAGGGTTATATCATTCCATCCGGGGTTGAAAAGACACTTCATGCGTACTTAAAAGAGATGTTACGTTCAGATATTATGCCCTCGTATTTTTCTGCGGGAATGTCCGCTACCGTACGTGCAGTGGCTCTGAATGCTTTAGCACGATCAGGTGATATTGATGCTTCGGATATTAGTCGTTACTTTAGCCATAAAGATAAGATGTCTCTTTTTGGAAAGGCAAATTACCTGCAAGCGATGTTACACACTCAAAGTAGTGATGCTAAAATGAAAAAAGAGCTTCTAACTAATATTTTGTCCACAGGGTCACAAAGTGCACGAAAGTATCAGTTTGATGAGGTGCTGGACTCAGGCTCTAGCTACCTTTTAGCAACACCAATGCGGGCAAACTGTGCTATCTTAACAACTTTTATAGATGCTTCACATGATAAAATATTAGCGCCTAAAATTAAAGGTATTGCACCAAAGATGATTCATACTATTACTCAAAAACGTGGTGGTAAAGAGTATTGGGAAAATACTCAAGAAAATATCTTCTGTATGAGTGCTATCGTTGACTATGCTAAGGTTTATGAATCTACACCTGTGGATATGAATGTGGTTGTTTCATATGATAAAAAGAGTATTGGTAAGACTTCATTTAAATCACTTAAAGCACCAAGTGTAGCGATTTTTAAAGATATTGAGCCTTCTGATGTGGGTAAAAAAACAGCGTTAGATATTAAGAGGGAAGGGACGGGTAGACTCTATTATACTACTCTAATTTCGTATGCACCAAAGGCTAAAAATGCCTCACGTGTTAATTCTGGAATGGAGATACGACGTGAGTATTCAAAGGAGAACAAGGGCGTATTTGAAATTTTAAAATCACCGATGCAGATCAAACAGGGTGATATTGTGCGTGTTGACCTTTTTATCTCGCTTCCAACTGCACGTCATTTTGTGGTAGTTAATGATCCTATCCCAGGTGGACTGGAGTCAATTAATAGTGACTTAGCAACAAGTTCTGTAATGGATGCTTCTAAGGGTAAGTTTGTAGCTTCAAAAGATTCATGGTGGTTTAAATTCTCTGATTGGACCTCATATGGTCGTTATAATTGGAGTTTTTACCATAAAGAGTTACGTTATGATAGTGCTCGTTTCTATTCAGACTATCTACCGGCGGGGAATTATCACCTCTCTTACGTAGCTCAAGCTATTGCTGAGGGGAGTTTTAGTGTTATGCCCTCACATATAGAAGAGATGTATGATCCTGATGTTTATGGAAAAAGTTTACCTGCAACTCTTAATATTTCAAAAGATTAGGTTTGAAGAAGAATATCTTTGTTCTACTGTTTTTGAGTGGTTTGGTTGGCTTTG
>Ga0256826_1000036_pt1 | contig 59329 bp, 57 predicted proteins | sample CV79metaG_FD_185975 | JGI IMG/M metagenome (GOLD analysis project Ga0256826, IMG submission 185975) | Hydrothermal vent microbial communities from East Pacific Rise, Pacific Ocean - CV79 | ecosystem: Environmental > Aquatic > Marine > Hydrothermal vents | place: Pacific Ocean: East Pacific Rise...
CCTAAGAAAAAACAGGGGTGGGTTAAAGGTGATATGGTCAAAGCCCGACGTGGCGACTATAAGTTTGGCGTTACCAAAGATAACCCTGCTATAACACAGTTTGTAAGTGTTGCTCTGAGACAAGGTGAACGTGGCTTTTTAGTCAAACCTCATACAGGGAAAACCCACCAAATACGCGTTGCTTTAAAAAGCATTGGTGCACCTATAGCAGGTGATGTGCGTTATGCTAATGCTGATGAGGCACGTCAAGAAGAGAGAGGCTATCTTCATGCTTATGCTTTACGTTTTGAACTTTTTGGTTCGATGTTTAACTTTGTAGAGAAGCCTGATGAAGGGGAACGTTATCTAAGTGAAAACTTTAGTGCGCAACTCAAACTCTGGGCTGAACCTTGGAGTTTTTTTAAATAGTATTAGGTTGACAGATGATGGTGACGCGTACCATGTTATTTAAAAAGTAGTGATGGGTAACATTGGGTATAGCGTCAAAGAGTTTGATATCAATAGCTTTTCCTTGACGTGCATTTGCCCAAACTAAAAGCAGTTTAAATGCCATAAAATCTTTAAGATTACGAATCATCTTCCAAACATTTTCCACGCACATTTTATCGGTTGGTTCAATAAGAATTAGCCTTGAGTTAGTATCTTTTAAAAGTGTTAATAGTTTTGCTAAGACAGCTTCTTTGTTCTCAACAACGCTCAGTAGTGAGGTGGCACTCACAACATCATACTTTTGGGTGAGGTTCATGACATCTTCTTGTTTAAAAGAGAGATTGGGGTGCTTTCTATGCAGAACTTTCGCCCAATATATCATCTTTTTATTGTAATCAAAAGAGTGGACTTGGTACCCCTTAGTATCTGCAAAATAGCTCATAAGTCCTATACCACAGCCAATATCAGCCCATGATGGTTGTTTTGATTGGGTACGGGTTTTGTTTGCATCAGGCACGAAGTCACTAGCACTTCGATGCAGATTTTTATAAAAGTCTTGGGCCTGTAACCACCAAAAAAGTGCGACTTCCATTTTACCTCATATCGCTTATATCAAAAGTATGCAATAGGGGTGATACAGAGTAGGGCAATTTTACAAACATTAAGAGACCTTTGATCTTATTTATTGACAGTTTCCTTATGATAATAACATAAAGTAGAATATCGCTTTAATTACTAAAATTAGTTTTAGATGCCTATAAACCAAAAGCCTGCATTAGCTACAATACCCGCCATGCGAAAAATAATTATTAATAAAAAATATCGAGGTTCTATTGAAGTTCCTCAGACTCAGTATGCTCCTCATATCTTTGGTGCAGTTAAACGTGCTGTAGGAGAGGGGACTGTAGTTGGTGTCCATCTCTTTTACTCTCAAAAAAAGCTCAAAGCCTTAGCCAATTACCAGCGGGGTGGGGCGCAAGATACTCTTGATGAGTTGGACTTTTACATACGTTTGGGGACGATACTTGACTTCAATACAGATGATGCCTCAGGTTTAAAGAACACTATTGAAATGACAAATGACGTGGCACATAACCATTTTAATATTACGAAGCGTCTGCAACTTTTAGGTAAAAAAACGCGTTTACAAACGGGTGCAGTGTATCTTTTTTGGGATATTGAAAACTTCTCAAATATTGGCTCGCTTTTTACGGAAGTAATTGAAAAATTTGCGATAGAAGATGATCATATCTACCTTGCAGCAAATCCTGACTCACTTTATCTTAAAAAGGATGAGTGGGAGGCAGAACTGTATGACTATGGGAAGCGGTTGACCTCGTTTAACTTCACCAAGTGTGACCATGGTAAAAACGTAGCCGATGATATCTTACTTGAGCAGTTTGAGAGTTTGAAACTTAAAAAATGTGATGTCTATTTGATGAGTTATGATAGAGAGTTAAAAGAGCGTTTTGGTGCGGCTTCACATCCTTCAAATAACTTCTATATTTTAGGAAAATAGTAACGTCCATTATTGCTCTTTAGGTTACAATGCTTTTATGAAAAAAATCATACAATATTTTATAAATAATAGTGCCTTAAACCATACACTTCTACTTTTTATCCTTTTTGCGGGGATTTTGGCTTATAACAAAATTCCAAAAGAGATTTTTCCCAACGTTGAACTTAACAAAATTATGATTTCAGGTGCTTATGTTGGTACCAGTGCTTCTACCCTCGATATGATGGCGGTTCGTGATATTGAAGATGATGTTAGTGCGATTTCAGGTGTGAGTAAAAGTGAAGCATATATCCGTCCTGGACGTTTCACGGTTATTTTGACACTGAGTGAAGATGCTCAAAGTTATGATGTATTAAACAAGGTCAAAGACTCTATCTCTGCCCTACGACAAAATCTTCCCCCAGATATGAACGAACCTATTGCCAATGTGATTGAAATTACCCGTCCACTTATTAAAATTGCGATGGGCTCAAATACATTAGAGTTTCAAGAGTTTTTAGAAAAAGCTCGTGAAATAAAGTCAAAAGTCTCTAAGCGTGACTATATATCTGATGTGCAACTTTATGGAGAGTCTGATTTAAAAGTAGAAATTAAAATTGATAAAGAGGCACTACTTGCTTATAAAATGGATGCCAATGTTGTGATAGCTGCCATTGGAAACCTCTCGTATATTTATCCTATTGGTGATATTGATGACAAAGATAATTTTATCTTTGTCTCTACGGTAAATGGAAAAGCCAATCAGCAAGAGTGGGAAGATACGATGCTTGATATTAACGGGCAGTTTGTCTACCTCAAAGATATTGCTAAAGTACGAATGTACCATCCACAAGATGACACACTCTCAAGTTTTAATGGTAAAAATAACCTAACGTTACGACTCTCTAAGACAATGGATGGTGATGCAATTGCTCTGGCTAAAGAACTTCGTGTATATGGCGAAGCGTTGGCAAAACAGTACCCTGAAATTAGTTTTGATTTTTATCAGGATCTCTCACAGCCTATTGATGAACGTCTGAGTATTATCTTGGCAAACTTGACCTTTGGTTTGATACTGATTTTTGTCACTATGTATCTTCTTATCAACCGAAACACGGCGATTGTTGTAACACTTGGTGTTCCTTTTGCCTTTATTATTGGGCTTTTGTTTATCTATTATGGTGGATACTCCTTAAATATGATTTCACTTATTGGAGCCTTGTTGGTAGTGGGAATTGCGGTTGATGATGCCGTAGTGGTTTCTGAAAATATACAGCGTCATATAGACGAAGGAATGGATCCTAAAGAGGCTGCTATTGCGGGGACTAAAGAAGTAGCACTTCCTATCATACTTGCTACAATGACAACGGTAGCGGCCTTTTTACCGATGTTTATGCTTGGTGGCGAGATGGGGCTTTTTATCAAGCTCATTCCTATTGTAGTGGTGATGGTACTTTTAGGATCACTTTTAGAGAGCTTTTTCTTTTTACCGTTACATGCTAAAACGCTACTTAAAAAAGGGGATAAGTCTTTGAACTGGGCACCTCTTGTGCGTCAGTATGAAAAGGTACTCCACAACCTTATCAAGTACAAAAAATCGACCTTAATCCTCTTTTTTATTTTAGTTCCCATCTTGAGTGTTATTACGGCAAAAAGCTTGCACTTTCAGCTCTTTCCTGCCTTTGATGCAAGAGAGATTCATATCACGGGTAAGATGAACATTAACACAACGATAGAAGAATCATTTGAGATGGCAAAAATTATTGAAAATGAAATTTTAGAACATAAAGAGGAGTACTCTATTCGCTCAAGTTCTGCTCTAAGTGGGATTCGCCGTAATCTTGCTAATCGCTGGGATAGAGGTACTAATCTGCTCTATGTTAGTTTAGAACTTGAAGAACAAGTCCCTCAAAATTGGGTGAACCATTATGTAAACCCTGTATTAAACCTCTCTTTTGAGTTTAATGACCCTAAAAAGATACGTGAAATTTCTTCTCGTGAAGTAGCAGATAAATTGCGCACGATGATGGCAAAGATACAAGAGCAGTATCATCTAGATGAACTGGCTGTTATGGAGAAAAAAGCGGGGATTGTGAAGACTGATATAGAAGTAAACTTCATCTCTAAAGATAGTGCCAAAATTCAGAGTGCTATCTCACGTTTAGAGACAAAGTTGAAGTCGATTGAGGGTGTTGGCGATGTTATTAACAATGTACGTTTAGGAAAACAAGAGTATAAAATTAAAATCAACAACTATGGAGAGCAATTAGGTCTTAGTGAAGTGGGTATTGCCAAGGTGCTAAGTGCATACTTCTTAGGAAACCGTAAAGGACAGACCTTTGGACAAGATGGGGTAGTAGACATTACCACTGAGTTTGATCAAAAAGATTCGATTCGCTCTTTAAAAGAGTTTGATGTTCCTTTAGCAGACGGTCGGAGTGTTCAGTTAAGCGATGTGGTTGATTTTATCATTGCACAAGATTATGAGCTAATTGAAAAAGAAGATGGGGAGATTGTTAAAAAGGTTAGTGCTAATGTGGACAAAAAACGTATTACAGCAGGCGAGGTTTTAGAACAGCTTGAACCTCTTTTGCAGAGTATACGTAAAGAGGGGGTTTTAGTCCAAGTTCTGGGTGAAAAAGAGAAAAATCAACAACTTAAAAATGATATGCAGACTGCTAGTATTTTTGCCTTGTTTATTATCTTGATTTTATTGTTGTTGATCTTTCCAAAAATTAAATATGCGTTGATGATAATGTCAGTAATTCCGCTCTCAATATTTGGTGCATTAGCGGGGCACGTTTTGATGGATATTAACCTTACTATGCCTTCAATTATAGGGATTTTAGGACTTGCTGGTGTTGTTATTAATGATGGAATTATTATGCTTGATTTTCTACATGGAACACGAGATTCAAAAGAGTTCTATTATCGGGCGTCCCTACGACTTAGACCTATTGTTATTACTACAATAACAACCTTTGTTGGACTCTCAACATTGATGTTTTTTGCAACAGGTCAAGCTATCATAATGCAACCTATTGCAATCTCTTTAGGATTTGGTCTTGTATGGGGAACCGTTACCAATCTCTTTTATCTACCAACGCTCTATGCCATGGTCAATAAAATCAATGAGGCACCTAGCAAAAATAGCTAGTGTTGTTTCTCAAAAAAATTAAATATTGTTCTAAAAAATTAAATTGTTAACTTTATTACAGCTATAAAACAAGACCTGTTTTGTACTGTTTGTAAGCATGATGAACATTTGTAATCTCTTTAAAATCACTGGACTTCAAGGGCTTTATTGTCATATAATTGTGATGTAGTCATTACTAGGGCTATATCTGAGAGTAAGGTTGTGTGATGTTAGGTAAAGTCGTATCATTTAATTTGTCTACAGGACGTGGAAAAATTGTATTAAAAGATGGAAATGAAGTTGTATTTGTTCGTGACGAGTGGAAGTTACCTATTCGCCCTCAAGTCAATATCTTAGTTGAGTATATGCGTGGCGATATTGTGATGCCTGTTCAAACAACTTTTGAAGCGAAGCAAAAACCCGTAACGCCTGTCGCACCTCAAAAACAGCTCTCAGATACTGATGTCAATAAAATTATGAACTCGATGGAAACACCTACCAAAAAATCAGTTAAAAAAGTTATTCCTAATGTTCAAAAAGCGACTAGAACAACTTCGGTAGAAGAAAAAAGTGTCAAAGTTACTGCACAGATGAAACGTTCTGCTAAAAAGCAGGAGCAACTTATCGCAACATCACCTGAAAAAACGGAAACAACACCGATTTTAAATGCAACAACACCGGAAATTGTTCGATCTGCTAAAGGGCATATAGAAACGATGAAAGAGAAGGCTGCCAAAGCGGTGCTTATGGAAGAGATGAAGAAAAATGGCTGTAAAGCAGAAGCCTACATTGAGAAAAAACTTGAAGAGGGTTACAAACTTATTGAAAAAGATGAGCAGCACTTTACTTTAGTTCAAAAGCATGTTAATCGTGGCATTATCAATCGAGCGCAACGCTGGTTACTTTATACTATTCCTCTTTTCTTATCGTTTATTATCTTTGCAGATGATATGTCTATGGCACGTTGTATCTTAGATACGCTATTACAAATTAATGTGATTTTACTTTTGGGTACTTTATCAACGCTGTATTGGCAAGGATATGTTTCAGAAGCTTTCAAAGTACAAGTAACAGGTAGTTGTGACTTTGATAAACTAGTTGTTGATGAGTCACAAGAGATTGAATTTTATCAAACACGTGCTGCTTAAGCCCCTTACAACATAGGCTAAGTTAGTATTTGCCTTAATAAACTTCGTGTATGAAGTTTCTCTTTAAGGCTTATGAATGAAACGTATTTTAGCATCCTCCCCACACTCTCAAGAAGCTTATGCTTTAGTAGAACACCTCCAAACTTATTTTGTAAAACATCTTGATGCGCTCTCTGCTAAACTCGGTGCTAGTAAAAATTTTGAACCCGTTGAGTGGTTTCGTTGTGAGGGTGAAAATGGGGGTGGCGTTCGTTATGTTGCTAGTGATGAAACCCTCTTTAACCGTGCCTCGGTAAATGTCTCTCAGGTTCAGTATGAGTCTGACACCACTAAAGGGCTTGCTTCAGCTTCTGCAATTTCGACAATTATCCATCCTAAAAACCCTTATGCTCCTTCAATGCATATGCATATCTCATGGACGGAGTTAAAAGATGGACGAGGTTATTGGCGTATGATGGCGGATTTGAATCCTTCTATCGTAAATGAAACAGATACCAAACGTTTTTCAAAGGCACTGGAAGTAGCAAGTGGAGACTTTTTTGAAGAGGGTAGTGCGCAAGGTGATCGTTACTTTAAGATACCGGCACTAAACCGTCATCGTGGCGTAGCTCACTTCTATCTTGAAAACTTTAATTCAGGTGATTTTAATTCTGATATGACATTGGCAAAAGTACTTGGTGAGGTGGTTATTGAAACTTATACCGCGATAATAGATACAGCAATTTCGACTCATATAGATATTGATAAAGATGCTTTAGATAAACAACTTGCGTATCATAGTGTTTATCTTTTCCAAGTGTTAACTCTTGATAGAGGGACGACTTCGGGACTTTTAGTCCATAACCAAAACGATGTTGGTATCTTAGGTTCTATCCCTTCTCATGTTAACCGAAAACTGATTACTTCATGGATTGATAACATGACCCCACCCCAAGATGCACTTCTTAAAGGGATTTTAAAAGCCCTTCCAAAAGAAGATATCTGTTATGTTGATGATGTTGTTAAACAAAATCTTGCAAATGCCGTACGCACACATTACCAACAGCATAAAGAAGCACTCTCTTTACAAGCACAAGGAAATACGATACCTACAACGGTAAATAACCACAAATAATTATAATTTAACATAAAATTTTAAAATATGTGATAGTATATAGCTATTATATGTTTAGGAATTATTATGTTCACTACCATTAAATCGAAATTTCTTCTAAATTTAGTGACAGCACTTGTTAGTTTGAGTGCTAGTATCTTTATTGCTTATTCTATTTCACTCTCTAGCATTCACGAGATGATGGAAGAAGATATTAAAACAGTGGCCGTCTCTCTTGAAGGACCTTTAAAATATATTGCTCAAAAAGATTCAAAAGCGTATATGGATAAAACTTTTAAAGAAGATATTCATAAAATAAGAGTTGGTAAGTCTGGTTATGTGTTTATTATGGATACTAAAGGAACTTTACTTGTTCACCCAAAAAAAGAGGGAAATTCTCTTGCGCAGACCTCTTATGGGAAATATATCATGTCACACAAAGAGGGTGGTACTTTTGAATATGTTTCGAGTACCACAGGACAAGAAAAAGTAGTTGCTTTTAAATACATTCCTGAATGGGATGCCTTTGTTGTTCCGGGTGTTAATAAAGCAGACTATTTTGAAACATTGAAAGAAAAATTCACACTCTATTTTGGTCTTATTTTACTGATTTCCATTACTGTCCTTGGTTTTATAAACTACACAACAGGTCATAATATCTTAGGGAAAGTCACCAAACTTCAAGAAGTGGCTCATGATTTAAGTGAAGGTGATGGAGACTTACAAAAACGTCTACCAAGTGATGGTGCTAAAGATGAATTTTTTGATTTAAGCATGCAGATGAATGCCTTTATTGAAAAGATAGAGTCTACTATTAAGGATGTGAAACACAGTAGTATTTATCAAAGTTCTTTGGCTACGGCTTTGAGTGCACTAACCCATACACTAAGAGATAAAACAAATGAAACAGACTCAATTGCAAAAGAGACAATGGTGCATCTTAATGATGTACGCACAATATTAGAAAACAATGTTCAAGGGTCTAAAGAGATTTTAGAGATGAGTCAACATAGTGATACAGCCCTTCAAGGTACAACAACAAGTGTTGAAAATATTATTAGTAAAATTTCAATGACGGCGCAAAGCACTGAAGAGTTAAATGAAGAGTTTAAACAGTTAATTAGTGATACAGAAAGTCTAAAACAAATTACAACAGTTATTAGAGATATCTCAGAACAGACCAACCTCCTTGCTTTAAATGCAGCCATTGAAGCAGCTCGTGCGGGTGAACATGGTCGCGGTTTTGCAGTGGTTGCCGAAGAAGTTAGGGCACTCTCAGAACGTACTAATAAGGCCATTAATGAGATTGAAGCGTCAATATCTATCTTAGTGCAATCTATGAATGGCGCAACTGAACGAATAGAGGGTAATGCTAATGTGGTTGAAGATTTAGTCCAAGAAGGAGATGCCGTGCATGAGGGATTTTTGGAAATTGGTAATGCTATTTCAGCTAATGTAGATATCTCTCATACCTCTCAAAAATCGATGGTTGCAATGCAAGGAAAGATTGTGAGTATTATTGAAGAGATTCAGTATATGTCCTCTCTTGCTTTTGAAAATGGAAGTTTTATTAGTGAAGTTGATACAATTGCAGATGAAATTTTAACAACAGATACAGAGATAGACAAACACTTGGCATTTTTTAAAACCTCTGCGTTAAAAGCATCACATCTTTATCAAAAAGCAAAAGATGATAACACTACTTTAGATGAAGATATGTTTTTTTAATTAGGGCTAAGGTCTAATTTGTAATAGGGTATTATTTCATTAATAACTTTGATAGGAAAATTGATGAAATCGTATATGAGTATGATTGATAACGCTTGTGCTATTTTACATAAGTGGTTTGAAGAAGACGATCACCAGTATGGAGAGTTTGAATCTTCTGATGTTGAGTATTTTGTAGGCGTTATGCTATACAACCATTTTAAGTTTGCAAAAGCACTTGATACGATGAAAACAATGGATATTGCTTATGACTTTATTGAGTCAACGGGCGATGTTTATGATGAAGTACAGAGTATTGTAAAGTCGATTCGTTTTGAAAATGATTTGGAGTCTTTAGATTTTATTCAATCCTTTACAACCCATTCTAAATCGCTTTACACTCCGAGTGAACTCTATCTTCTTAACCGATTTGAAAACCATATTACACTTATGGAAGAGCGTTATGAAAGTGATGGCGATACAAAAGGTATTGACTTTGAACGTCTTAATGCCAAAGAAAAAATGTGGGGGCTTGGACGTTAATGTTAAAACCCAAAAGTGACCTACCAACAAACATACAAGACCTAGTTAAAAACCTCTCAGGAACCCAAGCAATGCCTCTTGGTGAGATGAACAAACTACCTCTGTTGATGATTAAACTCTCTGAAGAAAACTTAGAGTTTATGAGTGAAAATGATGTTGTTTGTACTTTGAATCCATCCATTTTTAATATCGAACATCAAGGTGAAACAGTAGCAGTCTGTTTTTTACAGATTAAACTCAATAATTCTGACAAACATATCTTTACGGTGCGTTATGATTTGAAAAATGAGAAACAACTCCAAGATGCTCTAAGCTTTTTTAACATGAACCATTATGGAATTTTAATGACAAGTGATACGCGTTTTGATATCTTAGAGTTTGGCTTTGATATGAAAATAGACTTTAATCCTCATGAAGGGTTAGCATATGCTCTTTCTAAAGCAACAGAGTACAATCAAGGTACACTTGAAGAAGTTACTTATGGTCTAACGATGCAAGCAGACTCTATATCGGGTTTGTGGGAACATTTTGAGATGATAGCCCCACTAGAAAAACAGTGGTATGCTAGTATGAAAATGAGTTAGATACGTAATTACCTTAGGACTTATCTTCTACTTCAAGGTCCCAAAGAACGGAAGTCCCATACTCTTCATCAAGAACTATCCATTTGAAGTATTCCGTTTTAGCACGTGCGCTGTAAAGACGAACTTTAACTTGTTCGTCTTGGAGTAGGGTACGGACCTCTCGTTCTGAGATTGCTTTTTTATTCCAACGCCGTAGTTGGTTTTGGAAAATACGAAAACCACATGTGGACTCAGCAGTGAGTTCGGTCATATCATGTTCACAGTGCCAATGGGCGTTTGAACAGGCATAAAGCTTAATACTTTTGCCTTCAACAGTGATAAGACGTACTTCAATTTGGCCATCATCGCAAAAATGGCATTTACCTAATGTTTTATACATGGGCTAATTATATTAAAAAAAGAGAGAAAATGGCATTAATATTGCATGATGTTAATATTTACTGGAATGAAGATATTGACAGTGTCTTAGTGAAAGTTGAGAGTACCGATGATGTACTCAATAGTTTTTTTAGTATTAAAGATTGGGATATTATCAAAGCTATGCATGAGGCTGTCGTTGATCATGATGATTTTAGTTTTGAATCACAAGGTTTTAGCTTTGTTTGTAGTAATGGGGTGGACTTTGTTGATCTCTTTTTTGAAACCGATGAAACACGGATTCATTTAGAAGATTTCAACAGTTTAATGCAACATCTTTTTGACTTAATGATAGATGGGGCGAATGAAGATCATCATAGTGTGCGTTATGAGCCATGGTTTGAACATTTCACACAAAGTGCGAATCTCTTGCGTGTAGGAGAGTCTCTTAGTGATAGTGAACGTTATGCCTATGAAGCCTCAATAGCGGAACGTGGTTACTAGTCAATGCAAGCTAAGAAAACAAGTACAAAACATCAAGACCAACTACCTGAGATAATTAGACAGAAGTGTTATCACTGTTATCGTCCAATGAGTTCATGTATGTGTGAAGAAGTTCGACCTCTCACTAATCGTACGAAGTTTATTATTTTAATGCATCCTAAAGAGTATCGGAAAATTAAAAATGGAACAGGACATCTGACTAAGCTCTCTCTTAAAGATGCGGAACTTTATGTAGGGATTGACTTCTCAGAACATAAACAGATTAATGCGCTTGTGGACGATCCAAATAACCGTTGCTTTATCTTATATCCTTCACATAATAGTGTTGAACTCAATCATCATAAAGTAGTGGACAATGATGAAAATTTAGTACTGTTTTTAATTGACTCAACATGGGCATGTGCTAATAAAATGATGCGTTTAAGTGCTAACCTTAGAAACTTACCCCATCTCTCATTTACCCATACAAAAACATCCGCCTTTGCTATTAAAGAACAGCCTCGTGAGTACTGCCTTTCAACAATTGAGTCAACCCAAACTGTTTTAGAAATCTTAACAGACCAAGGTTATGAAAGTTTAACACAAGAGGCACTTGAAGCATTTTTAAACCCTTTTAAAGCGATGGTCTCTTATCAACTAAAACAACTTGACATGCACAAAGAAGAAAAGACATCGCGTTATCGCAAACGAGATTAATGTTATACTTTTTGCATGCAGATTCAAAACAATAATTTTAATTTAGTGCTCTCTGGCGGAGGTGCTCTTGGTTTTGCCCATATGGGTGTTTTAGAGTATTTAAACGAAAATGTACTTGAACCCAAGAGTTTACATGGTGTCAGTATGGGTGCTATTGTGGCAAGTGTTTATGCCTTAGATTTAGATTTTGAAAAAAAGATGGCACTCTTTGATGAGTTTTTTGGAATTATGAAGTGGTTGAAAATCTCTTTTGGAAAAGGAAGTGTGGTGAGTAGTGATAAAATCTATAAGATTTTAGATGATGTTTTTAAAGAGATGCGTTTTAGCGATCTCTCAAAAGAGTTACATATCATTGCCACCAATTATGATACCGGTGACGCCACGTTTTTTAATACCAATAATAACATTAAGATAAAAGATGCCGTTATAGCATCAATGTCGATACCGTCACTTTTTACACCGGTTAAAATTGATGAGAACTATTATGTAGATGGTTATTTAAGTGAGAACTTACCACTCTCAACTATTTCAAACACACTACCAAATCTACTAGTTAATGTTACCGGTTCACAATCGTTTAAGCATTTGAGTGATGATGCGGCAAAAGATATCTCAGTAGTAGGAAACTTAGAACGTAGTGTTCGGATACTGATGTGTAACCAAGCTAAAACTGCCTTGCGTACTTTTAGTAAACCTTATCTTTTGTTAGAGCCCAATGTTGCAGACTTTAAAACCTCGCACTTCCATAAAATGCAAGAGATTAAGCAGGTAGGTTATGATGAGGCAAAAGCCAAAATCAACGTGTAGCACTTAAAAACATATACTCTTTACCGTTGATGCGAACCTGGAACTTCTTCTGCTGTAAGTAACGTTTGGCATAATCAATGTCACCTAACATTAGAGATAAGTCAGACTCTTTATAGTTACGCATTTTAGCACCATAGACCATTTCGCCATCTATCCAACGTGAATTAGGAAAACCTAAAATTATAGTGCCATCTTGTGTGAGATAACTTTGAACAAGTTGCATTAGAAAAGGCTTATAGTTAATACCTGGACTCTGAAGCGTACCTATAGAGAGTATTAGATCAAATGAACCCAAATCTAGCTCTGAGAGAGCGTTAATGTCATGAGCATGAAAAGTTACATTTTTAGTATTAAAACGTTTTCTAGCTTGGTTTATGGCACTAGCAGAGTGGTCTATGCCAACAAAGTCTATCTTTTCAAATGCTTCATCTCCTAAAATCTCTTGCATTAGTAAAAACTCATCTCCTTGATTGACGCCAAGGTTTAAAATACGTGTTCGTTCTTTGAGGTTTATAACACTAAGTGCTTGGAGGTAAGCTACTAAAAAAGCTGGTTCTTCGTTTTTATTGATTTTAGAAAACTCAGAGTCTATTCCATATTTTTCAGACTTGTCAGAAGTGGTATCATTATGAAACGAGTGTTTAGCATACCTCTGAAAATGTAAGATGATGGTCTCTTTAGACGTATGTGTTGGGGTTAACATACGACACTCAAGCGATGTAGCCAAGTCTACCCATGAACGTAAGGTGTGGTAATGGTAGGTTTTATCATGGAGTTGAACCGCTTGACCTGCGTAGTGACCCCCATAGTTATCAGGGTTTAAGACTTCAAAGGTAACATCGGAGTGTTCTTGAAGGTGTTGGGAAAGGGCTTTAGAGATGCTAAACATACTCTCATTGCTAAAAGAGAAGATAGTTACACCATCTTCTTTAAAAGGGCTTCATATTTAAGATGAAGTTCTTCATAGGCTTTTTTATAGTCTGTAATTGTCTCTTGTTTAACTTTTTTAGAAGCAGGTGCCTTATCATTTAAGATAAAGTACTCTCTTCTTCCATCTACATCACGAAGTTCGGCTTCTAGATCACCATTTCTTGCCATTTTAACAACATTGTAGATAGGTAAGCGATACTTTGTGGCATAGGCTTTGACACTTAAAGCGTTCATAATTACTTAGTTAAATTGAGGTTGAACAAAAGGGATAATTTGCTTTTTACGGCTTAAAACACCATCAAGCCATACTTGGTTATTCACTAGTTTTGTGTCAAAAGCGGCTTCAATTTTACTGGCATCATCACTCACTACAAGCAGTTGTGAACCCTCTTTCATAATATCTGTTAAAAGTACCATCATGGTATGAAGACCTTGATCCTCTTTCATAAGTTTCATATCATCTAAAAGTTCAGATTTACGAGCATCAAGCGCACTAATATCAATCATCTCAAGTTGGTTCACACCAATTTTAGTACCATTCATATCAAATGGTTTGTAGTCACGAGTGTTTAAATCTCTTGCAGAAGCACCCTCCGTTGCTGACTTAACAATAAACATCTCCATTGCTAAGGCTTTGTAGTCTTCAACACCCGCAATTTTTGCAAGTTCTTTTACGGCTTTGGTATCCACTTTAGTACACGTCGGTGACTTGAAGATAACGGTGTCACTTAAGATAGCTAACATCATCATACCGGCAATATTTTTAGGAATTTCTATCTCATAAGATTGGTACATCTCATAAACAACTGTGTTCGAACAGCCAATAGGACGAATCCAACACTCAAGAGGTGCTGAAGTGATAATATCACCGAGTTTATGATGGTCAACAATACCTAAAATATTAGCCTCTTTAATATCTTCAGGTGCTTGTGCATAATCAGAAAAGTCAATAATATAAACATCTTCACCTGCAACAGAAGTCTTAAGTTCAGGAGTTTTACCATCAAATGTGTTTAAAATAAATTCAGTTTCAGCAGAGATTTTTCCTTGACGTGTAGGGATACAATCTTCGCCAAGTTGATTTTTTAGATAGCTAAGGGAGATAGCTCCAACAATAGAGTCTGAGTCAGGACTGGTGTGTCCAAATACATAAGTTGACATAGAGTAATACCTTTAAATTGTTAAATAGTTTTGCAATTATACTCATATTTATAAATTTTATCTAATGAAAAAAGCGTTAGATCGAAATTTAAAAAGAGCCCTAAGTCTCCAAGGTATTAAAGTGAGACCCTTACAATCTTTACTGCTTGGGTTAAGTTGCGTAAGCTTATGTTGATACAAGAATTTTTTACTCTTTACAGAATTTTTCTAAATCTCTAACTTTATGAATCTGTTTTTCTACCACATCACATACATTTAATTGACACTCTATACCCCTTCCTTCTAAAAGGGTATGAATATCTATCTTGATGTTATCGATGTCACACTGCCCCTTATCTAAAAGAACAAAATCATCTCCAAAAACTCTAAAAATTTCAGCTTCCACGGTGTGCTCTTGCAAAATAGAAGCCATTTTTTTGAGGAGGTTATCGCCACTTTGCCAACCATAGTTTTTGTTGTATGCAGAAAAATGTTTTAATTTAAAAATGTATATACTTTTAAATTGTATATTGAAGCTATTTCGGACGAGTATAACATCTAAGTAGTTCTGATTGTAAGCATCAGTCAGCATGTCATTATAAAAATATGAGAAACGCTCTTTTTCAACATCTGTATGGGGAAGTTGATCAATACCTTCATCGAGTTGAATCTCTTTGAGTGCTATTGTTGCTGCATCTACAACGTCGGGATTATAATGGATAGCTTTTAACTTTACCAACTCATTAATCGCTTCTTGAATACTTTTTCTTCCTTTGTAAATTCTGTTAGTTGTCATTGCATCAAAAGCATCAGCGACAGACATGATTTTAGCCAAAGGGGTTATTTGTTTATCGCTAAGACCGCGTGGATAGCCACTACCATCATACCATTCATGATGAGAATGTACAATATCCGCTAACTCTTCAAACATAGGGATATTGGCTAAAAGTCGGTAACCAACTTCAACATGTTCTTGAATTAGCTTATACTCTAACATATTGAGTTGCTTTGGATTAAGCAAGATAACATCAGGTGTGGCAATTTTTCCAATATCATGTAAAATACCGGCTTGATGTATCTTTTCACAATCTTCTTGTGAATACTTCATCTCTTGGGCTATTAGTTTACTATACAGAGCAACCCTCTCACTGTGGCCGGCAGTATATGTATCTCTATCTTCTATCATTTCTACCATAGATATAAGAGTTTTATCATAGTTGTATTTTTGGAAATGTATCATGCTATTGAGTTCGGCTGTTTTTTGCGAAACCATATGTTTGAGGTGAATCTTATACTCTTCATTTTGTGAAAATTTTTCTATTTTCTCAACGGTTTTAAAAAGTTCATAATTGAGTTGTTCGTAGTCAAAAGGTTTAATGATATAACCATCGATTCCTATTTTTATAGCTTTTATCATATACTCAGACTCACTATGAGCCGAAGTGATAAGGACCAGTTGGTCTTTATGTATAGCACGTATCTTTTCTAGCATTTCTAAACCATTCATTTTTGGCATAGACAGGTCTGTTACAATAAGGTCAAAAGACTCTTTTTGATACGCTTCTAGACCAGCAAGTCCATCATCTGCACTTACGATTTTTTTGAAAAATTGACGCATATAACGTACCATTTCTTGCTGAATTTCTAAATCATCTTCAACATATAAGACAGTATAGTTATTGGCCATTGTTTGGAGTAATTTTAAATCAATCATAATGTTCCATCATTGGTATGTCCCATATAATACTAGAATTTAACTAATTACGATATAAAATGTTTAATATATCCCTTCCTTATATTATATGTAAAATAATAGTGTGCTAAGATAGTGGGCAAATTAGTATAAAGTGAGTCAATGATGAAAGGATATACCTATATCGGAATTGGAGCAAGTGCTGGAGGACTTAGAGCATTTGAAAAGTTAGTTCCACTTTTACCTGTTGACAAAGGGTATATCTACATTATTGCACAACATCTTGATCCTACAAAACAGAGCTCTTTAGTAGAGATTCTTTCTCATTATACTTCGCTAAGTGTCTCCGAAGTTGATAATAATACAGTTTTTGCGCCCAATAATATCTATATTATTCCTAAGGGACATAATCTTATTTTTCGCAATAGTACCTTGCAACTTCAAGCTTCTGAAAAAAATAGTTATATGCCAGTACCATCAATTGACAAGCTTTTTGAAGCACTTGCTGAATATAAAAGTGAAAATAGTATTGGTATTATTTTAAGTGGTTCTGGAAATGATGGAGCCCACGGTATTAAGAAAATTAAAGAGTATGGTGGTATCACCATTGCACAAGAACCGGATGAAGCTAAGTGTAAAAGTATGCCAGAAAGAGCAATTGAAGCAGAAGGTATTGACTACATCCTTAGTATAGAAGAGATTATTAGAAGTTTGACAAGTACCTTGTATCCAAAGTCTGCTACACCCATACTTGCCATTCAAAAACTTCTTCAAAAGCATGAAAACTTTAATATAACGAAGTATAAAAGTGACACTATCTTACGCCGGATTAACAAAAGAATGTTATTGGTGCACAAAAAGAGTTTAGGTGAATATCTTAACTATCTCATGTCTAATGCTGATGAACTCCATTTACTATATCAAAGTATTCTTATTGGTGTAACTCGATTCTTTAGAGATAAAGAGGCTTTTGAAAAACTGGAAAAAGAGATCTGTATTTATCTTGAAGATAAACCTGATAATTATGAGTTTAAACTTTGGTCAATTGCATGTTCAACAGGGGAAGAAGCCTATTCAATTGCTATTTTAATGGCAAAAATCAATGAAAAACTTAATAAAAGCTTACAAATTAAAATATTTGCATCAGATATAGATGAAAAAGCTTTAAGCAAAGCAAGAAGTGCTCTTTTTTCTAAAGAAGCAGTAAAAGACATTGATCCATCATTATTGTCAAAATATTTTAACGAACATAATAATGGTTATAAAGTTATTGAAAAGATACGCAATCAAATTGTATTTACAAAGCATAACATCTTAAGTGATCCTCCTTTTATTAACCAAGATGTTATTAGCTGTCGAAACCTTTTAATTTATATTAAACCAGAAGTCCAACAAGAGATTTTTACGCTTCTTCATTACACACTCAAAGATAATGGCCTTCTCTTCTTGGGTTCATCTGAGTCAACACTCATAAGTATTAAGTACTTCACAACACTTGATTCTGAACATAAGATTTATGCTAAAGAGAAACTTGAAAACCCACCAAAAATATCAGCACACTATTTTTCAAAACACTTAGAAGAAAAACACAATACTTTAGTCGCGTCAAACACTACAAGTAGTGACTTAAAAATAGAAGAGAGTATCTCTAATGCTATCTTGGACTATTTTATACCTAATTGTATTGTGATCGATAAAGAGTTAAATATCGTTTATAAAAAAGGTGAGCTTCCTTTTGTCCATATGCCTGATGGTTTTATTACTCTAAATATTTTAGATAACCTACATAAAACACTTCAATATGATGTTCGTAGAACAATAGCCCTCGCTTTTAGTAGTAACAGTACTCAAACAACAAAGTTTATAGAATTGATTTTAGGCATAGAAAAAATCTTTGTACGCATCATTGCTTATCCTTATAGGAAGTCAAGTACAACAACAATGCTGATGCTCTATTTTCAACAACTTGGTCCGGATGACTTGCAATTTAATACTAATGCTTTAAATCTTCCTGATGAATCAATTATTATCAAAAGTTTGACCGCACAACTTGCACAGACCCAAGAAGATAATCACATTCTTTCAGATAAGCTGGTTGTATATAAAGAGAATATGCAGCTACTTAATGAAGAGTTGCAAAGTTCAAATGAAGAGTTACAAAGTTCAAATGAAGAGTTAGAAACTTCCAACGAAGAGTTGCAAAGTTCTAATGAAGAACTTCACGTTTCTATTAATAATGAACAGAAAATTCAAGAAAAACTTTCGGGGATTTTAAATGCCTCTCAAAATGGTATAATCGGGTTAGATATGCAAGGAAATCATACCTTTGTTAATGCTGCAACCATTGAAATTTTAGGATTTACGAGAGATGATCTTATCTCAAATAATGCTCATAAGCTTTGGCATCATACAAAAGCTGATGGTACTCATTTTCCCTTTGATGAGTGTAAACTTCATAACTATTTAGCGACAGAGACCTCTATTCGAACACAAGATGTTTTTTGGAGAAAAGATGGTACATCCATAGAAGTAGAGGTCTTACAAAATCCACTTATGGAAGATGGAAAAGCTGTGGGTGCTGTACTTTCCTTTCATGACGTAACTGAAAAAAATAGATTAAAAAAAGAGGCTCAGTATGAGCACCAACTAGCAAACCTGTATGTCAATATTGTAGGTACCTTAGTTATGACCTTAGATTTAGATGGAAATGTTGCTATGATAAATCACGAAGGAGCATCTCTTTTAGGTCTTAGTGTAGATGACCTCATTGGTAGAAATTGGTTTAATAACTTTGTACCAGAATCACAAAAAGAAGAAGTTAGAACTGTTTTCGAATCTATTATTGATGGAGGATTATCACTTGTTTCTAGTTATAAAAACAGTATAAGAGATGTCCATAATCAAGAACATGTCATTTTATGGCGAAATAATTATATAAAAAATATTGATGGGGATATTACTGGAATTATCTCATCTGGAATTGATGTAACTAAAGAAGAACAATTATCTCGAAAACTTTTCGAACAAGAACATCTGTATAAATTAACTTTTGAAGAGGCTAATATTGGTATCGCTCATACCTCTCTTAATGGTATGTGGATTGATACAAATGAGTATATGAGTGAACTCTTAGGTTATACGAAACAAGAATTTCAACAGATGAATGTTTCAGATATCACTTACAAAGTAGATATTGATACTGATCAACAGATGATGCAACAACTTTTAGATAAAAATAAGACAAATTATCACATTGAAAAACGTTATATTCATAAAAATGGTACGGTTATTTGGGTAGCTATATCGGTTGTGGTTTTAAAGGATGATTCTGGACATCCTTTATACTTTTTAAAGATTATTCGTGATATCTCACAGTTGAAACTTTTGATGTATCAGCTTGAAGAGCAAAAAGATAGGTTTGAAAAAATCATTAACTTTACACCAACCCCTATCATGCTTTATAGCGAAGATGGTGAAATACTTTTTGTTAACAAAATGTTTAGTGAAAACAGTGGCTATTCTTTGAGTGAAGTTTCTACAATGGATACATTTTTAGAACTACTGTTTAAAAATGAAGATGAACAAACGATGAAAGAGCTTAGAGCATATTATAAAAATCCTATAGAACAGCAGCAGGTTCAGCAATCGATAACAACTCGCCATGGTGAGAAACGCGTGGGTGTTTTAAATGCTGTTGAGTTAGACAATACTGATGGTAGTGCACGTAAACTATATTTAGTGGCTATTGTAGATATTACAGACCTACAAAAGAAAGATGAACTTATGGTGGCACAGTCCCGACAAGCGGCTATGGGCGATATGTTAGCAATGATTGCACATCAATGGAGACAGCCTCTTAGTGTCATATCCATGCTAGCAAATAATATTAACGTAAAAGTTGAGTTAGGTGAAGATGTTAGTAAAGAAGACATCGATCATCTTATTGTTACCTTGAATAAACAGACGCAGTATTTATCGCAAACAATAGATGATTTCAGAGACTTCTTTAAACCTGATAAGGTCAAAGAAGTTGTTAGTGTTAGTACAGTTATTGAAAAAGTAGAAAATCTAATGTTGAAATCGTTACAAAACAATAACATTACACTTGAAGTTCCTCCAAGTAGTGAGATAAAACTCCCGATATATATTAACCAATTAATTCAAGTGATATTAAATCTGATTAATAATGCTAAAGATGCTATTAAAGCTAAGGGTATAGAAAAAGGAGCTATTCGTATTAATGTGGATAAAGATCCAAAAAATGTCACTATTAGTATTTGTGATAATGGGGGTGGCATTGATAACTCTATTGCAGATCGGTTAGGGCAACCTTATGTCAGTACAAAGTCAAAAAATAGTACGGGTCTTGGGTTATATATGTCAATAATGATTATTGAAAATCACTTTGATGGAAAATTACAGTGGAAAAGTGATGAAAATGGAAGCTGCTTTTATATTATTTTACCAATAACTTAAGGGTTATTATAAGATACTCGTAAATAGTGCCTAAATTAAGGTTAATAATAGAAGTTGTTTTACTTTATTAGCATTAGTATTAAAAAAGAGGAGGGCTGTTTCAAAGTCTTCAGAATTTTTTTCAACAAGAATAATATCGGTTTGACATTCAAAAGATTGCATAAAATCGTTGGCATGTTTGAATTTGAGTGTAAGTTTAGTGTCATTAGTGATTGTATCACTGTTGTTGATAAGGTAGAAACTGTTACTGTTTTTGATATAGAGAAACTCTTTAGAGATCTTTTGATCGGTGATAGTATCTGTTGTTATATAAAAGTTATTTTGAGTTTGTATGTAGCGTACGTGTAGTTTTGAAAGTGCCATAATATTGTTCCTCGTTTATTGGAAGCTAATTATGATGAAACTAACAAACATTAAGATGAATTGTAAATGTGCTTGAAAAATTAAAGGGAAGTTTAATACAGGGGTAAAGCGCCTTTTTGGCGCCACTTATGATAACGTGTTAAGGTGATCTACCGAACAACGTTGCGTCTGCAAAATGATGGGTCCTCTACACGCGCTTTTATCACACCATTTGTGTGACATCTTCAACAACTGAAGTGGGTGAGTCCACACACATCATCTTCATAAAAACAGACTAAGCCAAAGTAAACTATAGGTGACAGACCTAAGTCTATCTATGCTGCTAAAACAGCCACTACTTGTTAGCCTTTGTTTTTATAAATAAGACACTCTGCTTTTACCAGATTTAAATCCATCTTCAAGCCAGACAAGGCCAAGTTTTTGGCTCTTTTGTGCTTGTAACAGCGGGTTTAAACCCATTATCAAATATAAAAAGTTTCTTATCATTTACTTCCTTTTACAAGGTTTTTATTGACGTCTTTTCATGTACATAAAGTCATCATATCCCTCTAAACATTAGAGAAATATTAAAAAATAAAGTTACTACTTTTTAGCACTATCTGGTATAAACTCCATCGAAACTGAGTTGACACAATGACGGGTGTTGGTTGGGGTAAATCCTTCCCCTTCAAAGACATGACCAAGGTGCCCACCACAACGTGCGCAGACAATCTCAGTTCGCCATGCATCTGGCACGCGTTTGACGGCACCTTTTATCTCATCATCAAAGGCAGGCCAGCCACAGCCGGCATTGAATTTTGAGTTTGATTTATACAGAGGATTTCCACACTGTTTACAGACATAGGTTCCTTTTTTATAAAACGTATCATATTTTCCACTAAAGGGACGTTCGGTGCCTTTATCGATAATGATGTGTTTCTCTTCAAGTGTTAGAGGCTTTAATTTAGTGTTATCCCAATTCAGTTCAGATGCTGAAGCATTTAAAAGAAGTGAAAGACTAAATATTATTAGGGTTAATGTTTTCATAATTTTATTAGGCCTGATGAATATAAACAAATCATAAACAGTAGATGTGTTCTATGTAATTGCGTTACTTAGCTAAACGCTACTTTTTGCTAGAAGGTGGGGTTAGTGTACAAGAAAGCACTCTCTTGTGATAAATAGCCCATTAAATGGCTATTTGTTGAGTGCATCTTGTGCAAGTTGACGAATCCATTCGTTGAATTTGATGTCATTTTTAATACAGTACATGGTGAACGCACGAAACTCTTCTTCGGTGACCATGAGTTCTAACTCTTTAAGTTTAACGGAGTCGTTAAGTTCTTCTATCGATTTAACTTTGGTCATCTTTTGTCTCCTTAGGTGCTTTTTTAGCAGCCCGTGAAAGAATTTCAACATAAAATGAGTCCCAATTTTCTGTGTCAGCATTATCAACACTTGGCGTAAGTTCATTAAAGTGGATGCTTATAGCTGATGCCATATCTTTTCCAAAAAGACAGTCAAACTGCCATACACTTGCATCATCTGGTAGTTTCTTTTTGCGTTCACGTTTGATGTACTGACGTATTTCATGTTTAACGGCTTCAACAACACGTTCACGTTTTTTATTTTCTTGGTTTAGTAAAAACAGTTTTTTCATTTTAAAATCTCTTTATATAGTGTCACTTGGACAGATTGATATCGCAATTTTACCCGAATTTGCTATAATCTCCTCACTAAAGGAAACAATTATGGAAGATTTTTTAAAAAAAGCAAAAGCCTCATCTCGTGAGTTAGCACTTATAAGTGGTGCTGATAAAAATAGAATTTTACGTGAGATGGCACAAGCGCTACGTGCTAATACCATGAATATTATTGAAGAAAATGCAAAAGATATGCGTGATGCGGATACTAACAATTTAACACCAGCGTTAAAAGATCGTCTTTTACTTGATGAAGCACGTATTGAAGGTATGGCCATTGCCATAGAAGAGATTGCTGCGTTAAAAGAGCCTGTTGGTCGTGTGCTTGAGGGTTGGGTGACAGAAGATGGTTTGAAAATTGAAAAAGTTTCTGTGCCTATTGGTGTGATTGGAATTATTTATGAATCACGTCCAAATGTCACTTCAGATACGGCTGCCCTTAACTTTAAAAGTTCTAATGTCTGTGTATTAAAAGGGGGTAAGGAAGCTCAAAACTCAAATGTTATTATTGCCTCTGTATTACAAGCGGTTTTAGAGCGTAATAAGCTTCCAAAAGAGATGATTTCTCTGCTTCCAGATGCTACGCGTGAGGGTGTGGACAAACTCATTAAAATGGATAAGTATGTTGATTTGATTGTACCTCGTGGTGGTGAAGCCCTTATCCAACATGTAAGTAAAAATGCAACAGTTCCAGTTGTGAAACATGACAAAGGACAGTGTCATACCTACATTGATAAAGATGCCAACATTGATAATGCAATTGCGATTGCTATTAATGCTAAAGTCCAACGTCCGGGTGTTTGTAACTCTATGGAGACGCTTTTAGTGGATAGAGCCATTGCCTCAGAAGTACTACCTGAGTTTAAAAAAGCTTTTGATGCAGCTCATACGGAGTTAAAAGGTGATGTTGAAACCCAAGCAATTATTGAAGTAGCACATGCAAGTAATGAAGACTATCATACTGAATATCTTGCTAACATCTTAAACATTCGTGTGGTTGATGGTGTTGATGGGGCTATTGATCATATTATTGAGTATGGTTCGGGTCACTCTGAAGCGATTATCTCTGAGAACATTACCACAGCAGAACGCTTTTTAAATGCTATTGATGCAGCTGCTGTTTATGTGAATGCTTCAACACGTTTTACGGATGGTGGTGCCTTTGGTTTTGGTGCAGAAGTAGGGATTAGTACGAATAAACTTCATGCTCGTGGACCAATGGGTATCGAGGGTTTAACAACGTATAAGTTTAAAGTATATGGAAGTGGACAAGTTCGCTAGAGTGTGTAAGTGTGTAAGTGTGTAAGTGTGTAAGTGTGTAAGTGTGTAAGTGTGTAAGTGTGTAAGTGTGTAAGTGTGTAAGTGTGTAAGGAATTGATAATGATTCTTTTTTATACTACGCCACATCTACACTTAAGTGAAGTGCCCACCAAGACCAAAGGTCTAATACATTAACAGTGAAGTGAATGTAGACTTAGTCTATAAAGGTTACAATCTCTTCAAAAGGTGCACGTTCAGGTTGATAGGTGTTTTGAATGGCAGAAGTGTCTTCATAACCTAAAACAACACTGTATAAAAGTGCTAAGTTATCAGGTACATCAAGTGTTTTTGCAATAATGCGTCCGTACTCTGTTGTAGAACCTTGTGGACAGCTATCAATACCAAAGCCTTGTGCGGCTAACATAATACTCTGCATATAAGCACCACAGTCAATTAAAGCACCTTCAGCACCATCAATCAAGTTTTTGTCAGTAAAAATAAAAAAGACTGTTTGTGCGCCAAACCAACGATAGTTATCATGCCACAACTCTTTACGACGCTCGAGGTCTTTACGGTCAACTTCTAGAAGTTTATAAAGGTTTGAACCGGTTTTAATACGACGCTTTTTGTAAGGGTTCACCCACTTAACAGGATAGTACTGAATAAATTGGTCTACTTCACCACCGGCTTCAATATGTTTGATAATGTCATCACCAATATTTTTAAGAACTTCTTGGTTTGAGATAGCGTAGACACTCCACGGTTGCATGTTAGCGCCACTCGGGGTCATGTTTGCAGTCTCTAAGATTTTTGTTTGCATCTCTTTTGAAACGGGTTTGTTTAAAAACTTACGTTTCGATGAACGTTTAACTATGGCATCAATAACATTAACATTTTCCAAGGGCAGGGCTCCACGCATAAAATAATCTCTTATTATATCTTTTATTTGCTTGAAAGTAGTTTGGCGATTTTTTTAGCAGAAATTACGGCACCTTCGAGGTAGCCACCCTCATTGTTAGCGCTTTCAGTACCCATAAAATGAAGTCTGTTATTGAAATGTGAGATATTAAACCCATAGTTAGGATGACTTCCCATTGCTCTAGCATCTTCACTAACAGCAGAAAAAACCTCTTCTCTCCAATCGATAAAATGAATTGCTTTAATCGCTTTGCCTTTAGAACCAAAAAGTGTCTGCATCTGCTCTCTGACTTTTTCTATCAACTGCTCTTTAGGAAGTGTTGTACTGGTGAAACCAAAAAGAGCACTTTGCGTTGAAGTACAGGCATCATGTATTTCACTTAAGGGTCCTGAATGTGAAAAAACAAAACCACTTAACCCTTCCTCTCTCCAAAAGGCATCTTCAAAAACAATAACACATTTGGCAGTATGACCCATCCACGTTTGTGTTTGTTGTAGCTTTTGAAGCGCTGATGGTGCTAGCTTTGGTGTGTAGGAGATGTTTTTAGCTGCAAGACGAGGTGGAAGCGTGACAAGGACATAATCACTTTGAAAGCGGGTTTCTTGAGTGGTAATATGCAATATATTATCTTCTTCTTGAATAGCAGTTACGGTTTGGTTGAGGTAGAGGGTATCGGGTTTAAGTTGTGTTGCAATAGCATTAATAAGCTTTATCAGCCCACCCTCTACTCTTGCCGATGGTGCGGAAGGTGGTGGTGCAAACCTTTGCACTCCTTGAGTGGTATGGTAAAGTGCTTCACCTTTTGTGTATTGAGAGAATAGGGTTAATCCCATAGTTGAAATTAGATCTAAAATCTCTTTTTGATGCGACCAAATCCATGAGGGTCCCATATCAAAACCATCAATAGTATAAATTCGTCCACCAATACGTTCTCGTGCCTCTAAAATGGTGATATCGTAAGTGTCTTGTAGAAGTAGGGCTGTGTAAAGTCCACTAAGACCTGCTCCAATAATTGTAATTTTTTGCATCTTGTATTGTAGCTTGATATAATGTCGAAAAAATTAGAGAGATGAAGTATGTTGTTAGAAGAAGAATTAAAAAACTTTGGGGTTTCACAAGCCTTTATTAAAATTGCAATGAAGTATCAAAGTGATTATGTTGAAGGCTCAGATATTGAAGCTTTTGTTGACTTAGTAGAAGAAAAGCATGCGCTAGTAGAAGAAGCTGAGTATCAAGAAGCACTTGCCAAAGAGGCCGCTAAAGCCAATGAAGTAGTTGATATGAGCCAAATTTTTGGTGAAGAAGCTGATGAAGATGAGGTTTTAGAAGATTATTAAAAAAGATGAAATCCATTTTTAAGAATAAAAGCGTATAATTTATGTGGAATTACACTAAACTTGTGAGATTCCGATAAATAAACGCTCTTTTATAGCGTCTAACATTGGACTAATGTGCTAAAAATATCTACAGATATCAAAAATCTTGATGACACAAACTTATCAGACAATCTTCTCTATTATGAGTACAACACCAAACACCTTCGTCAACTAGAAAAGCAGGGTATTGCTCGTGATGATGAACGTTTTTTAAGTGCTTACCGCTCTTTTGAGGGTGAGGTTTACGAAAATTATCTGTATGAAAAACTGATTCGTTATGTTCAAGATATTGATGAAGTGACAGAGTTTATCGCTAAGGGACCTCATAAAAAGTCTGGTAAGGCACTTCCAAACACCCTCTCCGTTAACTCAAAAGGTCAGATTGTTTATCGTACCAATCGTAATGAAATCGGTGAGTTTGATGCTATCTTCTTTACTAAAGATACCCTCTACTTTGTAGAGATGACCTTAGTGAAGTCGGTTACAAACCTTAAACGTCGTCTTCGTAAAAAACGGGCACTTTTACAGACGATTTTCCCTCAATACACTATTAATGCACTTATTATTTTAAATGAAGGGGTAAGTGGTGCACGTCAACTTCCTGATTATGCAACGGTGTGGATAACTAAACCCTATTCATCAGCAAAAGTGTATGATCAAATCACACAAACAAAAGTAAAGCGAAAACCATTAGAAAAAATTCAAACAGCTAAAGTTATTGGAACCGGTGACCTTGAAATTCATCACTTTAAATACTATAACACTTTAGGTTGGTTACTCAAACGGCTTCGCAGTCAAAAAGATCGTGTCTTTGATATGCACTTTTTAAAACGTCGCGATGTGGTACGTTTTGTAAATCTTTTTACGAAGTTTTATATCGGTTTTATGGAAGAAAAAGACTTTGTACAGATGTATCCTAACCTCAAAGGTAAGGTAACTGAGAAGATTATGGTTGCGGTTGAAAAAGAGCATACGGGTTGTATGCAATTAACCTACTTTATGCAACATACACGTAAAAACTTAGATAATGTGATTGTTACCGGTGAAGAAGCGCGTATTACTAAAAAAGATCCGTTTGGTATTACCGTTACGGAAGTAGCCCACATCTATAAAATGATGAAACCTTCTCATCAGCTTCGTATTAAAGATATTAACATCATTAATAAACTTTTTGTTTCTGCTGGTCCCATCGACTAAAAGAGACAACCTCTTATAAAAACCCCCAATTGTACTTACTGTTTATATATTGTTTATATTCATATCCCACAATAGACTAAAGGATTAAAAATGAAAAAAATATTTTTATTAGTTGTGTTATCACTATCTAGTCTGCTGTATGCTGAAAACTTACAAAAGGCCTATTATGCAGGTGGTTGTTTTTGGGGTGTTGAATACCATTTAGAAAAACGTGCGGGTGTTAAAGAAGCTATTTCTGGTTTTATGGGTGGTCATGTTGCTAATCCCTCTTACTATGACGTAGTGCGTAAAGGTACCGGACATATTGAGACAGTTGAAGTTATTTATGATGCAGATGTTATCTCGTATGAAGCACTCACTAAGCTATTTTTTGAGATTCATGACTTTGAACAAGTGGGTGGTCAAGGACCTGATATTGGAGAACAGTATATTTCAGTGGTGTTCTACACCAATCAAGACGAACGTATTATTGCTCAAAAAATCATTGCAACATTAAATTCACGTGGTTATAAAGTGGCAACACAATTACGCCATTCGGGTGTTTTTTATGATGCTGAAAAGTATCATCAAGATTACTACAAACGTCGTGGCAAAGTTCCTTACTGTCATAGTTATCAAAAGATATTTTAAAGAGTACTTACCTCTTATCAGATTGAGAGTGACTTAACCATCACTGTATTTGTTCTTGGAGAGGGTCATACTTGATTCCATGATTTTTATTTCCTCATTTCCTGAGATAAATATCTTACTATTTGCCTTTAACTTTTTAGGGGCAATTTGGTCCTGATAGTTAATGCTACGTAAGATATGCTTAATCGTCTCAATACGTGCTTTTTTCTTGTTATCTGAGCGGATGATTGTCCAAGGTGCATAGTCGGTGTGAGAGGCTAAAAGCATGGAATACTTAGCAATTGTATATTTGTCCCACATCTGTTGAGACTTCTCATCAACAGGAGAGAGTTTGTACTGTTTTAAAGGGTCGGTTTTACGTTTAGTAAAACGACGTGCTTGTTCGACTTTGGATACAGAAAAGTAGAACTTGAAAACAATAGTATTGGAGTTGACTAACATACGTTCAAACTCAGGAACCTCATGTAAAAACTCTTTATGCTCACTCTGTGAACAAAATCCCATAACAGGTTCAACACCACCACGGTTATACCAACTACGGTCAAAAAGTACTATCTCACCTGCACTTGGTAGATGATGTGTATAACGTTGAAAGTACCATTGACTTCTCTCAACATCAGAAGGTTTATCAAGGGCAACAACACGCGCACCACGGGGGTTAAGATGTTCGGTAATACGTTTGATAGTACCTCCTTTGCCTGCCGCGTCACGACCCTCAAAAATCATTAAAACTTTTAAACCCTTCTCTTTAACATGGTTTTGGAGTTTTAAGAGCTCTATTTGGAGTTTACGTAACTCCTCTTCATACTCAAGTACTTCGTTTTTAATCCAAACAGGAACACGGTTTTTACTTTTTTTGAGATGTTTTTTAGCCTCTTTTTCTTGGGCTTTTTTACTTTTTCTTCTATCAGGATGCACTATATTTTTAAGAGTATCCCCATCTTTTAACTCATCTTCAATCATAATACGTTTAGAACCCATGTTGTTCCTTTAATAGTCGTTATAACTATTATAAGTCGATTAAGTTTAGGAACTGCTTTTGTACTTTTAAAATTACTATCTTGATGCTGCGCTAGATTATCCTCAAATCATTATAGTTTTAAAAAGTTTTTTGTAATTATTTATGGCTATAATAAATCTATGAATATATTAATTGTTGAAGATGACAGAGATGTTGCACACCAACTAGCAAAACTCCTTAGAGCAGAAAAGTATTGTTGTGATATCGCATTTGGTTATAAAGAAGCTCAAGAATGTATTGATAACAATATGTATGCCTTAATACTTCTTGATTGGAACCTTGGAGATGGTGATGGCTTGGTACTCCTCCAAGAGGTTAGAGACTTAGAGATAAAAACACCTGTTTTTATGTTATCCGCTAATTCGGGTATTGATGATAGGGTGGCTGTGTTGGATAGTGGGGCAGACGACTACCTCTGTAAACCCTATTCAACGGTTGAGCTATTGGCGAGAATGCGAGCACTATTACGACGTGAAACATCAGAGAAAAAAACAACGATTATTATTAAAGATGTAAGACTTGATACCACTACTCGAGAGGTTTTTGTGGCGGATGAACGCCTTCATTTGACTACAGCAGAATTCGATCTACTTGAGTTTTTTATGCAACATTCCAATCAGGTGCTAACGCGTTATCAACTTAGTGAACATATTAATAAGGATAACTACTCTGTTAAACATAGTAATCTTGTTGATGTTCATATTAAAAACCTCCGTAAAAAACTTAATAAAAAAGAGTTTATTCTCTCGGTTAGAGGTGTGGGATATAAAATAAACAAGGATTTATAATCTTCATTAAATCTTCATAAAAGAGTATTAAAGTCATTTATATTATAAGGATGGGTTTTTAATGTTTCATAAATTACTGCTACTAATGGCACTATCAGCATCACTCTTAGGTGATGACCAAGAGAGTGGGTATCAATTGGGTGAGGGTGTACAAATAGGAACGCTTCCGCTTTATGTTGGAGGGTATATATCTGCTGATTATCAATATTTGGATTCGAAAAGTCGTTATCGTATTGATGATCTTGCTTTTTTGGCTTATGGTAACTACAATAAACTCTCTTATATGGCAGAATTTGAATTTAAAGAGTTCTATACTTTAAGTCAAGAACAAACTGGCTACTCAACACAGCAAGATACCGCGTTACATGTCGAAAGACTTTATAGTGACTATACTTTTAATGAAAACTATATGCTGCGAGTGGGAAAATATAATTCGCAGGTAGGGTTTTGGAATTTATTGCCGATTAATGTACTTCGTGAGACAACATCAAATCCTGTTAGTACTGAGATTATCTTTCCTAAGTTTACAACGGGTCTTTATGGTGCTTATAGCTCTTTTAATGAGGGTGATTTAACAATTGATATGATGTTACAGCATAATGATGACTTTGATGCTGAATATAATAATTATGATATAGATGAACATTATGGTTTAGGCATTACGTATGCTAAAGATGCTCTTGCTGTAAAATTTAACATTGGTATGTTTGACAGTTATCGTGTGGATAAAACAACCCAAAACCTATACTATCTCTTAGCCTCAATGAAGTATGAGACAGAGAAATATCAGATACTAAGTGAGATAGGAACGCAGAGTACAACACAAGGGCTAACAACAGAGTATGCCGGATATCTTCAAGGTGTCTATCATTTGAGTGAAAAACATGCGGCTATTGTTCGACTGGAAAGTTATAAGGATCTTTTAAATGCGGTAGATGATGATATCACTATTTTGGGGTATACCTACAGACCCCTCTATCCTGTGGCATTAAAAGCTGAGTACCAATGGCATTCAATTCATGTTGAAAATCAATTTTTATTCTCTTTTTCGGTACTTTTTTGATGAAACCTATCAGCTTCTTGTCACTTTTGGTGCTACTCTCATTGTGCCTTAATGCCACTGAATATGCTGTTGTTACCAATAAAAATATTGATGCACTACGTTTAGGTCAGATAAAAGCTTTTTTCTTAAAAAAGACATCGTACTTAGGTGCAAATCCTGTTATTCCTATTAATCTAAGTTCACGCCATCGTATTCGTATCAGTTTTGAAAAGCAGGTGTTGCATATGAGTTTTACAAGGTTGAAATCTTACTGGACGAAGCAGCATTACTTAGGGCATCGTCCTCCTATTAGTATGAAATCACAAGAGAGTATCAAGGCTTTTATAGAAAAGGTAGATGGTGCCATAGGTTATATGGAACTTGAAAAAGTAGATGGCAGTTTAAAAATTGTTTATAAGTGGAGTGAATAATGTTAAAAGTACTTGTCTGTGATGATGAAGTTATGAACCGAAAAGTAGCTTCTAAGATTTTAAAAAAAGAGGGTTATGATGTTGTTGAAGCCGTTAATGGTAAAGAGGCCATTGCTATTTTAAAAACAACAGAGGTTGCTCTTATTTTAATGGACTTAATGATGCCTGAGATGGATGGGTTTGAAGCGACTAAATATATTAAACAAGATGACAAACTCTCACATATCCCTCTGATAATTATCTCAGCACTCTCTGATAGAACCGCGATTACAAAAGGGTTAAAGTTGGGTGCAGATGAATATATTGCGAAACCTTTTGATATTACAGAGTTTATACTTCGTGTTAAAAATGCTACCCGTATGGGAGAGCTTCAAAATCAAAAAAATGAGAAAGAAATTATCTATATTTTGGCGAAAGCGGCTGAGTATCGTGATAATGAGACCTCAATGCATACGGTAAGAGTAGGGGAAATGTCTGCATTTTTAGCACAAGAACTTGGTTGGAGTAAAGATCAAGTTGCATTAATTCGTTTAGCCGCACCGATGCATGATATAGGGAAGGTTGGTATTGCTGATGCTATTTTACTAAAACCGGGAAAATTAACACAAGATGAATTTAGTATTATGAAAGAGCATTCTCATATCGGATTTACAATTCTCTCACAAAAGGAGACTCCCTTACTTAAAATGGCGGCAGAAATTGCGTATACCCATCATGAAAAATATAATGGAAGTGGGTACCCAAGAGGATTACATGGGGATGATATCCCACAAAGTGGAGCTATTGTTGCGATAGTAGATGTTTTTGATGCTCTTTTGAGTCAGAGACCTTATAAAAAGGCTTTTAGTATAGAGGAGACGCTTCGTATAATCCAAGCAGGTTCTGCTGAACATTTTAATCCTGATATAGTAGGCTTGTTTATTGCAAAATTTGAGGCCATTTTGGCGATACGAGAAAAGTTTATAGATGTATAAGTTTGTCAATGCCTCCTTGAGACGAAAGCTTTTAGTAGGTTTCTTTTTAGTGGGTCTGCTTCCCTTTATTATTTTGTTAAGTTATACCATTTTTTTGAGTGAAAACAAGATTGTGAATCAGACTATTAAAGAGCAGTTCACTAATGCCAAAAGTGTCGCAACACTGATTGATGAAAATATTGTTAATCTTCAAAAAGAGATTGAGTTTATTGCATCCTTAGATGTAATGGATGATATTTTGGCGGATGATATTGATAAACGAATTTCAATACTTCTGAGTAAAAAAGCAACTGACTTTAGTATTGACCTTTCATTGTTTGTAGTCAATAAAGATGCCAAAATTATTGCAAGTTCTCAAAAAGAGCAGCTTTTAACAATATGGCCTTTGACAAAAAAACTACCCCAAAAAAGTTTTATAGAAGATCATTATCTCTATATGAGTACAAAAATTGTAGCTTCATTTGACAATCAAACCCAGTTGGGTTTTCTTGTTTTAAGATATAAACTTGATAATTTAGAGCGATTTTTGGCACAACAAGAGAGTATGCATGCGTATATCATTAATCCAAATACTGATGAAAGTATTGGAAAAAAAGTAAATCTAAAATTACACATTAGTAAAAATAGAGAGAGTGTTATTACGGAAGAACATGTTATCGTTTATGAAAAACTTTCGGGTATTTTAAACCACTATTATCTTGTATATGCAGTTGATAAAGCCCTTGCCTTGAAGTTTTTATACGACTTTATTCGCTTTATGTTGTATGTTTCGGTAGCAATATTCTTACTTATTATTTATGTCTCTTTGCGTTACTCAAAGAGTATTGTTAAGCCCATTGAAAAGTTGACCGATGCTACACAGAAAATTACTCAAAAACATGATTATTCGACAGTCCTTCAAGTGCGTTCCGCTGATGAAATTGCCACCTTAACCCATGCCTTTAACGAGATGTTACAGACAACATCAGCAGCGCTTCATAGTCTTGAAGAAGAAAATCGTCTGCGTTTAAAACGTTTTGTACAACTTATTGAAGTTTTTAATACAATTATTCAAACTGATTCAGAAGCAGAGTGTATTGATGTTTCACTAGAGGAGATTCGAAAAATTACACTAATCGAAGATCTGCACTTTTCACAAAAGCATGTAGCAAATTCTATTGATCTGTATGTGACTGATTTTGAAAAGGGTACTAAAATATATTTTGGGTCGATTTCTTTAGCTATTGAGAGTTTTAGTGATAAAAATGAATATGCATTTTATAACTCTATTGCCTCTATGATGACGCTTCAATTAGATCGAATCCGACTTATTAGTCGAACTATGGCTGCTTCTAAAGCAAAATCAGCATTTATTTCGAATATGTCTCATGAATTGCGAACACCTCTTAATGCTATTATTGGTTTTTCTCAGTTTTTGATTACCTATGAAGAACTGACGGATGATCAACAAGATAGCGTTGGAAATATTGAATCCTCAGCTCATTATCTTCTTGGTATGATTAATGAGATATTAGATATCGCTAAAATTGAAGCAGGGAAGATGGAAGCCCATAAAACACACGTTATAATTAAAGATATTCTTCACAATACCTATGCCATGTTAAAACCATTGGCGGATGATAAAGGGCTTGATTTTACATTACAAAGTAGTGCTTGTGATATTGATGAACTTTATACAGACCCCAAAATGTTTCAACAAATTGTAACAAATCTTCTTTCTAATGCGATAAAGTTTACACAAGAAGGTCATGTCAAGTTAGAAATAACTAATGATAATGAAATGCTCTATATTAAAGTGAGTGATAGTGGTATTGGTATTGAAGAAGATGACTTAGAACGACTTTTTAGTGATTTTACACAAGTAGAAAATGTGATGCAAAAAAAGCATAAGGGAACGGGACTTGGGCTTTCATTGAGCCAAAAAATGGCAAATATTTTAGGTGGAAGTATTACACTTAGTAGTCAAGGTTTGCAAAAAGGAAGTGTGGCACTTTTTAGCATTAAGCGATAGATACTACAAGCTGTATTGGCATAAATCCATCCCTCTTCATCAAATCTTCATTTATTTATTTCATACTGTTAGGAGTGAATTAAGGAGCATATAATGATAACTATAAAACAGTGGATAACAATTATCCTAGTACTATTGACACTACTTGGTTGTGGTGGGGCTAATAGTAGTGAAGGTGATAACAAAGAGGGTAATTCAAATCAAACTTTTAAGGGTACTTCAGGTGCTTATACTCTTTTGGCTTGGAATGACTTAGGAATGCACTGTATGGATGGATCTGATTATTCTGTATTTTCTATTTTACCACCGTTTAATAACTTGAATGCGCAACTGATTAAACGTAGTGGTACGTCAAATAAACATATAACAAGTGGGGTGCGTATTACTTATACGGCTTCAGTATCACTTGATGGTAAGTTTAATACAACAAGTCTTCTTGATAACAATAACAACCCTAAAACAAATTTTTGGGATTATGTTACACCTCTTTTTAATACTACGTTGCGTAATAATATTGGTCTTACTGGAAACGCAACACCTCAAAAAACGGCAAGTCCTTTAACCTTTAGTGGTGCAAATAGTTGGTGGGAAGCAACGGGTATTCCTCTAACACCTTATAATGATGATGGCTCTAAAAACTACTATCCTATGGTTGATGTTATCGCAACAGATTTAAGTGGCAAAGTTTTAGCAACAACAAAAGTAGTACTTCCTATTAGTGATGAGATGGACTGTCGTGTTTGTCATGGTTCAACAAGTGGCTATCTAGATGCTAAGCCTAGTGCTGGATGGGAAAATGATGCTAATGTTGAGAAAGATTTTAAGTGGAATATCTTACGTATACATGATGATAAACATGCAACAGCAGTGTCTGATAATCTTACAACCTTAAAAGCTAAAGGCTATAGTAATTATAATGGTGCAGGACTCTACACAACAGCAAAAAATGGTAATCCCATTTTATGTGCAACTTGTCATGCTTCAAATGCACTACCTGGAACGGGTATTACAGGTATTAAACCTTTAACCGAAGCCTTACATTCACTTCATGCCTCTGTAAAAGATCCTACCAATGGTGCCATTTTAGGAAGTTCTACAAATCGTAGTGCCTGTTATCGTTGTCATCCTGGAGCAACAACGAAGTGTCTTCGTGGTGCTATGGGAAAACAGTCAAATATTCAGTGTCAAAGTTGTCATGGAAATATGAGTGCGGTAGGAACACACGCTCGAAATGGTTGGTTAGAAGAACCAAACTGTCAATCCTGTCACCAAGCAGGACAACGTTATACTAAAGCGGTAACAGATGCTGCAACGGGAACCCTTAGAAGTGCATTAGATACGCGTTTTGCAACCAATCCAAATACACCTCAAACTGGGGTGTCTCTTTATCGTTATAGTAAGGGACATGGCGATATGCAGTGCTCCTCATGTCACGGTTCAACACATGCTATTTATCCAAGTGCTCATACCGAAGATAATCTACAAAGTATTGCAGTCCAAGGTCATGAAGGAACGATTGGAGAGTGTCTATCGTGTCATGACACAATGCCAAATACTGTGACAGGTGGACCCCATGGAATGCATAGTGTTGGACAGAGTTGGGTTGATTCTCATGAAGATGTTGCGGAAAAAAACAGTGCGCAATGTAAATCTTGTCATGGAGCTACTTACAGAGGAAGTGTACTTTCAAAAACCTTTAGTTCCCGTAGTTTTAACACAGAATGGGGAACAAAAAATCTACCAGCAGGGCATGCTGTAAGTTGTTATGATTGTCATAATGGTCCTAATGGTGACTAGAAGGGAGTGTTACTACCCTTTTAAAAGCGTGACTTTTTAATAAGCTCATTAAAATCTTGATGATTATGGGTGTTAGAAAAACAGCTATTCTCTCCACAGATTAAAAAGCCTTCTTGCTCTTTTATAGCTTGGTAGCGTGCATAAGGATAGTTTAGTAGGGCGGTGTTGACATCTAAAAGTGCTGCATGCGTGCCTTTGATAATGCGGTCTCCTGATACATAGCGTAAGATTTGACTTGCCATATATGGGAAATGGAGCGGTTTTTTGTGGACATCAAAAGAGTAGTACTCTAAGCTTTTAAAAGCAAAACGACGGTACTTATCGTCTACCAAGCTTCCTAAACTAAGAAGTAAATCTATCATAACACCAACTTCACCTGGATAAGAGCTATCTCTTGTATCTGCCTCAGTCTCGAACTCTCCACGAGAGAAAAGCCAACGACCTCCATCATAAAACTGCTCAAGGGCTTGGTTCGCAAGCTGTTGCGCCATAATAATATAACGTTCATCAAAGGTCTGTTGGTACCCTTGCATTAAGGCAACCCCTAAGTAAGCATAGTCTTCCAAAAAGGCTTTGACCTTAGGTGTTTTATGAATAAGGGTAGAGTGAAAGAGTTCACCCTCTATCAACATGGTGTTCAAAAGAGCGTCAAGAGATTTTTGTGCAATTTTAATATAGTCTTTGTCGACACTTGAGAGAATAAAGAGTGCTTTAATCATCATAGCATTCCAAGAAACTTGTACTTTTTTATCAATAAAAGGGGCGGTGCGAGTTTGACGAATATCTAAAAGTTTTTTCATAACATTTTCAAACCACTCAGGACGTAATTCCTCTTCAAAACGAACGATATTATCGCCTTCAAAGTTACCACTACGTCGGATATCTAAGTCACTTAATATTGTTTTGATTTGTGCATCACTATAACCGCTTTCACTAAGTTTTTGAGTCACTTCCTCAGGAGTATAAACAAAGTATTTTCCTTCTACTCCTTCGGTGTCTGCGTCACTAGCGGAGTAAAAGAGGTTGTCTTCAGACATACTTTTTAGCATAAATTCAGCACTCTCCTTTGCTGTAGTTAAAAAGCTCTCTTCGTGAAAGTGTTTATAGGCATTAGTGTAGAGTTGACATAAAAGTGCGTTATCATAGCTCATCTTTTCAAAATGGGGTACTAACCACATCTCATCTACTGAGTAGCGGCAAAATCCACCTTCAACCAAGTCATACATACCACCAAGTTGCATCTGTTTTAAGGTATGCACTATCATCTCTTTGGCACTCTGTGACTCTTGTGTAAGGTGAATATCAAGTAAAAAAGACAAGGTTGACGTGTGTGGAAACTTTGGAGAGACTGAAAAACCACCATATTGGGGTTGATAGTTAAACTCAGCTTGTTTTAAAAAGCTTTTAGCAATGTTTGCTGTGAGTTTAGTCGCTTGTGTAGGGCGGTTTGAGCGTTGTAAAAAGTTTGCAATTTCATCAGCATTTTTAAATATCTGCTCATCTTTTTCACCCACTTTTTGAGCGATAATAGAGGTGAGTTCGCTAAAACCAAGCATATTATCACGTGACTCAGGTGGAATGTAAGTACCTGCAAAAAAAGGCTTATTATCAGGTGTAGCAAAAATAGATGTTGGCCATCCTCCTGGACGACGGTTTAGCATCTGATATACTTCTTGATAATACTTGTCAATGTCTGGACGTTCTTCTTTATCTACTTTGATACAGATAAAATGATTATTAACAAATGAAGCGACTTCTTCACTCTCAAAAACCTCTTTTTCCATAACATGACACCAGTGACATGAGCTATAACCGATAGAGATGAAAATGGATCTGTTCTCATTTTTAGCTTTCTCAAAAGCTTCATCACACCAAGGCCACCAATCAATTGGATTGTCTTTGTGTTGTTGGAGATAGGGGGAGTCTTCTTGGGCTAATCGGTTTGACATAAGGCACTTCTTTTTCTCATAGAATATACAAAGTTCTTAAAATTGTGCTTAAATCAATTTTCTGTGTCCATTGTTACAGTTTTGTTTATCTGCATAGGTTACAATATCACTATAATATATAAAGCCAAGTTATATAATATAGATTTTATAAACCTATATTATGTAATTTGGGAAAAAGGTCCTGTATGAAAAAATTATTATTGCTACTTCTACTGATAAACAGTTTGGTTTTTGGTGGAAAGTTCTTAATGCCTGATGAGGCATTTATTCCCTCTGCATCTATTGATGGTGATACCATTAATTTGGAAGTTAATATTGGCGAAGATATTTATCTTTATTCTGATAAGTTTAAGGTGGAAGTAGTTGACAGTGACGGTATAACAGCCAAAAACGTTGCCTTACCTGAAGCACATGACCATGATGGTGATATGGTTTATACATCGTCGCCTCAAGTAGCTATTACCTTAGCTAAAGATGCTAATGTTAGTGGTACTCAAAAGGTTAATGTTAAAGTCTCTTTTCAAGGATGTTCAGAGCAGGGTCTTTGTTACGAACCTATGGATAAAACCTTCAGTTTTGATGTGGATACAAATATCTTGAGTATCACTCGTGTTGAACATGTTAAAAAAATAGTAAGTGATAGTGTCGGTATCTCATCTGTTGTTACCCCTTCTAAACCTTTAGATCTCACAACTGCAGAAACTAATGAAACGGCTTTTGCAAATGAAGATATTTCAGAAACAGATAAAATTCAAGATTTATTAAAAAATCAAAATATTTTACTTGTATTAGCTGCATTTTTTGGTATTGGTGTTGCTCTCTCTTTAACGCCTTGTATCTTTCCAATGATTCCTATTCTCTCCTCAATCATTGCTTCTCAAGGTGAAAATTTAAGTGCAAAACGCGGTTTTATTTTAGCCTTTGTATATGTGCTCTTTATGGCCTTAGCATATGCTTTTATTGGATTTTTTGTGGGAGCATTTGGAGGTAACTTACAAACCGATTTACAAAATCCAATAGCACTTTCAATTTTTGCCTTAATTTTTGTTGCTTTGGCATTTTCAATGTTTGGATTTTATGAAATTGGACTTCCTTCTTCTTGGCAATCAAAACTTACGGGTGCATCAGATAATGCGAGTGCAAAAGGTGGGTTTGTTGGTGTTGCAGTAATGGGCTTTTTATCAGCACTTATTGTTGGTCCTTGTGCCGCTCCTGGTTTATCAGGTGCTTTTCTTTATATAGGTCAGACGGGGGACTCTGCTTTGGGCGCAGCAGCTCTTTTTGTTATGGGCTTTGGTATGGGACTTCCTCTACTGGTTGTTGGTGCTGGTGCTGGAACATTTATGCCTAAACCTGGTGGATGGATGAATAAGGTGACTATCGTCTTTGGTGTTGTAATGTTAGGTATTGCCATAGAGATGATTTCTCGTGTTATTCCTTCACAGATAACGATGTATTTATGGGCACTTTTATTTATAGGATCTGCTGTGTATATGGGTGCTTTTGAAGCACTCGAAGTAGGTAAACGTTCTTGGAATGCACTTATTAAAACAGTAGCTATAATCTTTGCTCTTTATGGAAGTATTATTTTTGTTGGAGGGCTTACGGGAGCAACTTCTTTAAGTAAACCACTAGAAAAAATTATATCTTCGAATGCCACTACAAATCTAACGACTGTTGAACAATCATTGTCTTTTAAAAAGATAAGTTCTTTGGCTGAACTTGAGCGTGTACTTGATGAAAATAAGGGTAAAAAAATATTACTAGATTTTGCAGCAGATTGGTGTGTAGCTTGTAAGGAATATGAAGAGATTACTTTTAAAGATCCAACCGTGATTAAAAAAATGAATGAATTTGTGCTTTTACGTGCAGATATCACAAAAAGTAGTCCAGAAGATAAGGCATTAACTAAAAAATTCAAGTTAATAGGACCTCCTGGAATTGTATTTTTTGATGAAAATGGAAAAGAGATAAAAAGTAAAACGATAATTGGTTATCAAGCTCCAGAAGCTTTTTTAGATCATCTTAATAAGATATAGTACAAATGAATAAAATACTTTTTTTAGTTGTAGTTTGTAGTATGACACTTTTTGGGGACATTAAGTGGAGTGAAAATTATGTTCAAGGCATGAAAGAAGCAAGTGAATCTGGGAAAATTATGATGGTCATGCTCTCAAAAGAGGATTGCCCAGCTTGTTGGTACATGGAAAATGTTGTTTTTGAAAACGAAGCCGTTATGAAACGCATTAATGCAAACTTTATAAATGTTCACCTTGACATTCATAAAGATAATCTTGAAGGTCTTGATTTTATTGGAACACCTACAATATACTTCTTAGATGCAAGGGGACAAAAGATATCGCGTATTGATGGTGCAGCTAATGTAAAAGATTTTACGAGTGCCTTAAATGCGTTGGAGCTAAAGTAGAAAGTCTACTTTAGATATTAGAAGTAGCTACAAAGGCAGCAAGTTGAACAGCATACTCATTGGTATGGGTGTCTGCAATTTTTTGTGCTACTTGTTTATTAACACTTTCAGAACGAAAAATCTCTTTGAATACAAGACGAATTTCATCAATAGCTTCAGGGTTATTCATACGACGACGTAGTCCTACAAGATTTAACCCCTTAACACTCGCTCTATTACCCTCTACAAGACAAAACGGTGGTAAGTCATGGGTAACATAAGATGCTCCCCCTATCATTACTCCTGTGCCTATTGTGTTACCTGCTTCAATGGTACTTAGCCCTCCAATAATAACTTTATCATGGCAGTTGACATTTTCATTAAGTGTGACGGCATTGGTTAAGATACAACGTTCTTTAAGTGTGACACCTGCTTTAAGATTCACATAGGCCATAATAAAGTTTGAAAAACCAATATCCACAGGTGCATTATTTTCTTCATCACTAGCAATCTGGCAAAACTCACGTATAACCGTTTCAGAACCAATGGTAATGGTATTTGAACCATTACCTATGTTTGTAAAAGAGAATATTTTCACCTTCTCAGCTAAACTAATCTTGCCTCTGATAATGACATTAGATTGAAGTTCACAACCACTAGCAATACTAACGCCTTCACCAATATGACAAAAAGGACCAATTTTAACGTCCTTAGCTACGTGAGCTTTGTCATGAATGACTGCTGTTGGATGTATCATGATTGTGTTGCTATCTCTAGGGTAATAATACTATCTTCAATACTTGCTAAAGAACCACGATCACCACTTTCAAGGTAGTCCATAAAAGCTTTTACTTCTAAAAGAAGGGGCTCATCTTTTTTGATATGACATCCTCGAATAACATAAGAGTTATTGACATTAAAAGCAGAGTACTCATTTAAAAGTTGTGTCATTAAATCTGCTTCAAAGTATGACTCTTTACAGGCCACTTCAATAGTACGTTTTTTAAAAGGTGTTAACCAATTAGTTGTAATGTCAGCAACGATATCATCTTGAAGTTTAAAAGCCAAGATAGCATTATCTTCATGATGATCGTGAATTTTTTGAGATTTGAAAATAGCCTTGTCTAAGATATTACGATGGGTGATGAAACGAATAAGATCAATATCATGAACTGAAAGGTCTGTTAATACACCAACATCTGCAATACGAGGAGGAAATGGTCCAACACGTGTTATTGAAACAGAGTAAATCTCTTTGTTTTCAAGCTCAGCTTTAAGGGCAAGGACTACGGGATTAAAACGCTCCACATGACCTACACATGACTTAACTCCTTTTTCATTGGCAGCATCAGTCATAATGCGAGCATCTTCAACACTTGAAGCGGCAGGTTTTTCAATAAAAATATGAATCCCACGTGAGATACATTTTAGTGCTACTTCTTTATGTAAAAAAGTAGGTACAACAATGATAACGGCATCAGGTTTTGCGGTATCAAGCATTTCGTCTACATCTGTATAAAAAGGTTCTGTATACTCTTTGTTTTTAACAACGTCACATAGGGCAACGATATTTACATTAGGGAGTGCGCGTAAAATTCTATAATGGTTTTGACCCATAGAACCGAGTCCAATAAGTGCGATATTGTGCATGTTTATCCTTTAATTGCGTTGACGATGAAGTCTTGTTGTTCTTGTGTTAGATAGGGACTCATAGGCAGTGACATAATCTCATGAGAGACTTGTTCACTAATAGGAAAGTCGCCTGCTTTATAACCAAGGTCTGCAAATGCTTCTTGGAGGTGAAGTGGCATTGGATAGTGAACGGCTGTTGGAATACCTGCCTCACCTAACTTCTTAGCCATAGTTTCGCGCTCTTTAACACGAATTGAAAACTGTGCAAAGACTGAGGTACCATTAGCATCTATACTTGGTTCGATAACATCAGCACTGCTAAGGAGTTCAATATAACGTGCACCAATCTCTTGACGTGCTTGAACTTCTTTATCAAAATGCTTTAGTTTTACATCTAAGATAGCAGCTTGAACGGCATCAAGACGACCGTTGATACCAATATATTTGTGTTTATAACGCTCATTTTGTCCATGGTTTAGTAACATTCTAAGTTTTTCAGCGATAGCATCATCATTTGTAAAGATAGCACCACCATCTCCATAAGCGCCAAGAGGTTTAGAAGGGAAAAATGAAGTACATCCGATAGTCGAGAGGTTACAAGACTTTTTACCCTTGTACTCTGCACCAAAGCTTTGACAGGCATCTTCAATAACAACTAAGTTATGTTTTGAAGCAATGTCATTAATAGGATCCATATCTGCACATTGACCGTAAAGTGCAACAGGAATGATTGCCTTTGTTTTGTCAGTAATAGCAGCTTCAATTTTACTAGGATCAATGTTGTAAGTCTTCTCGTCGATATCAACAAACACTGAAGTAGCCCCTAAAAAGGCAATCACTTCAGCAGTAGCGATAAAAGTAAAAGGTGTTGTAATTACTTCATCACCCGCTTTAATATCAAGCGCCATAAGTGAGAGTAAAAGAGCATCGGTTCCTGAAGAACATCCAATGGCGTGTTTGGCGCCGGTATAGGCAGCAACATTACTCTCAAAACTTGCAAGTTTAGGTCCACCAACAAACATTGCTGTTGAAAACACTTCTAAAACTTCTTTGTCTATCTCTGCTTTGTAGGCTTGGTATTGTGCTTGTAAATCTATAAAATTAATTTTCATTTTTATCCTCTATTATGGCTGCGACACGTGAAGCGCTACCGTGTTGTAAATAATTTCGTAATTCATTAGCCTTAGCTAAGAAGTTTTCTCTGTCCATCTCTTGATATGCTTTAAAGAGATTTTGTGCCGTCATCTCTTCTTGTAAAAACTCAGGATGTAAAAGCTCGCCTTTGAACTGTTTGTACATAATGTTACTCAGTCCAACATGCTCGATTTTCACCAGATTTTTAGCAATCATGTAGTCCAATGCCTTAGCTTTATAGCCAAGTATAAAAGGAATACCGATAAGTGCAGCCTCTAAAGTAGCGGTTCCACTACAGATAAAGGCAAAATCTGCTTCGTATAAAACCTCATGGGTGTTATGCGCGATTTTAAAGGTTGATAGGTTACCGTAAAGTTCATTTATATCGGCTTTAGAGAAGTGTGGTGGTACCACGATAATTGCTTCACCCTCAAGTTTTTGACGTAACTCATGAAAAATAGGCATGATGCGTCGAATTTCACCTGGACGACTCCCCGGCATAAAAACAATTTTTTTGTTGTTACTAAGATAGGTTTTAAACTTTGGTATCTCATCTAAAAGAGGATGCCCAACATACTCAATAGGTGCGTTCTTAGAGTAATAGTCTTTTTCAAATGGCAAGATAGAAGCAAGGGTGTCAATGGTGCGTTCTAAAACAGGGATACGCTTTTTCTTCCATGCCCATGCTTGAGGTAATATATAGTAAATAATCTCTTTTTGAGGATACTTTTTCTTAATTTTCTTGGCAAGAGGTAGATTAAAGCCGGAGGAGTCAATTAACAAAACCTTATCAACATCTTCACATAAGTCTAACATCTCATCTGAGAGTTTAAAAAAGAAACGTAACTTTTTAAGAGCATCAATAAATCCCATAATAGCAATAGCGCTCAAGTCTACAATAGGTGTTCCCAATTTTTTATCAAAGATACCAACCATCTCGGTAGTAGGGTCGAGCTCTTTAACAAGAGCTTCAAGATGAATGTTTGCAGAGTGTTCTAACGCGGAGACTAAAATTTTCATAAGTTAAGTATGTCTTGATTGTGTCAGTATGATGTTGCAAGTTTTTTGTATAAAACTTGCATAATATTCATGACTAAAAAAAAGAACTTTCTTTTTAAGTGCTTGCAAAGAAGCAGAAAGTAGGGTAAATGTGGTAAATAAGAGGAGAAAAAACTTCACTATAACGTGCCTATTATGATAATTATTTTACAATAGTGCAATTATAACATAGAGGCGTGCAAAAGAATGATAATAAGCAATGTAATTGTCTGTGACAGCCGTGGTGAAAAAAATGTTGATGTTCGTGTTGAAAACGGACTTATTAGTGAAGTAGGTAGTAATCTTGAAGGTGATAGTGTATTAGATGGAAAAGGTGCTTACTTATTACCGGGTCTTGTTGATACAAATGTGCGTCTGCAAGATGCCCAACTCAATGCAAAAAGCCTTGAAAAACTCTCCAAAAAAGCGCTTAAAGGTGGCGTAACTCGAGCTATTTTAGCACCTGACAGCACTCCTGCAATTGATAATGAAATTGTATTGGAATTTTTAGAACTTCAGCACAATAAGGGTGCCAAAATTCAACCCTGTATTGCAACCACTATTGAAGATGAAGTACTTAGTAATATTGCTATTCTTTTAAAACGTGGCGCGGTTGCTCCTTATATGAGTACTGTTATTTCAAACAACCTTGCCTGTCGTATTGCTGAGTATGTGAAGATGTATGATGTGACGCTCTTTTGTCGCTGTAAAGACAAAAGTCTTAGTGAAATAGGTGTAATGAATGAGGGCAATATGGCAACCAAGCTTGGTCTTGTCGGTATTGCGCCCTTAGGCGAGATGGTGCATGTTGCCCGTATGATAGAAATTGCACGTCATTTTGGTATTAAAATACTGTTTAAGTCAGTATCAAACCCCCAATCTATTGCGCTTATAACTAAGGCAAAACAAGAGGGTGTCAAGGTGAGTTGTGAAGTGAGTATTCATCACTTGTGTGTGGATGACACTGCTTGTGATGACTTTAATACAACAGCTAAAATCGATCCCCCTTTGATGGATAAAAGTGATGTTAAGGCTTTTATAAAAGCCTTAAAAAACAGTGAGATAGATATTTTAACAAGTATGCATCAACCAAACTCACCAGTCAACAAAGAAGTGGCATTTTTTGATGCCTCTTTTGGATGTGAATGTATTGAAGATATTATGAGTTTATACTACACAAAACTTGTTAAACCGGGTATTGTCACCATGAGCACACTGATTAAACTCTGTGTTGAAAACCCAGCACTTTCACTTAAAAAAACGCATCGACGTATGGAAGTGGGGCAAAAAGCAGACTTGATACTCTTTGATGTTAATACCTCTTATGTGGTAGATAATCCTCAATCACTTTATCATGGTGAAACCCTAAGTGGAAAAGTGCAATCTGCTTTTGTTGATGGCGTTATAATTGCTTTTTAATGAAACAAAAAAGTCAATTTAAACCCGCTACATTTTTAGCACATCAACATCTTCAAACCCTTTTCCCATCGTTACGACGAAAACTCCCTAATATCTTTACACATAAAGAGCGTCTTGAATTAGATGATGGGGATTTTTTAGATCTGTTGTGGAGTCATCCGTATGAACCAAGTTCAAATAAGCCTATTGTATTTCTTTTTCATGGCTTAACAGGGTCGTACCGTTCGAGTTATATTCAAGGAATGCTTAGAGCAATAGAATTCAAAGGGTGGTGTGGTGTTTTAATGCACTTTAGAGGGTGCTCTGATACGCCAAACCGTCTTCCTCGTGCCTATCATAGTGGTGAGACAGGTGATGCTAAACATCTTATTCAAACAATGCATAAACGTTTTCCTGAGGCAAGACTCTTTGCTTCAGGCTACTCTCTTGGGGGTAATATGCTTTTAAAACTCCAAGGAGAATGGGGTCAAGACTCACTTTTAAGTGGCGCGAGTTCTACCTGTGCTCCACTTAACTTAGCAACGTGTGCTGATGTGATGACACAAGGTTTTTCACGGTTTTATCAGTGGATTATTATGCGTGATTTGCGTAAAGCATTGCATGAAAAATATCTTTTAATGACGATGCCAAAGTCTTTAGCCTGTGATGCTCAAAAGATTAAAACCTTAAAAACTTTTTGGGATTATGATGATTGTTATACGGCACCTATTCATGGGTTTAAAGATGCTGATGATTACTATACCAAATGTAGTAGTGATCAGTATTTAAAAGCTATTGCGACACCTACCTTGGTAATACAAGCCTTGGATGATCCTTTTATGAATGCATCAGTGATTCCTGGTGAAGAGGGGATTTCGGATAGTGTAACTTTAGAAGTGAGTGAATATGGTGGCCATGTTGGTTTTGTTAGTGGGAGTTTTTTTAGGCCTAAATATTGGTTAGAAGCTAGGATTTTAGGCTTTTTTGATGGGATTTATAATGACTTAGATTGTTGATTTAGACTAGATTAGAGTCTATTTTAACTGGACTATTCCTACAATTTTTCGTTATTTACTTTCTATTTTTGTTACCCTAGCCTTGATTGAAGGTCTACTGTCTAGTATTGTTCTTTACTCTAGAGTGGGTCTTGTAGTTGTAAATTTATTCCAATACAGATACTTTTGCCCAACTCCGCATTTAGTGCTCTGCTGGATTGGGCTTTAGCCCTTATACGCCGCATAGAATTCTCGAAAAAAATAAGCAAAAAAGTTCTCAGAATGGTTTAAAAGCTCTGCAAATGTTCTGAGGGAAGGGCAAGCGGTGACGCATCTAATTCTAATGTAAAATCTTTCGATTTGATCCCTGTTTGGAGTGTTTCAAGAGTTGTTTAAGCTCATCTCGCAAAAAATCCCATTTCCCATTTCCCATTTCCCATTTCCCATTTCCCATTTCCCATTTCCCATTCTCCAAATCCTCTAGGAGGATTTATCATTTCTAATATTTAACAATAAAGCAGTGCATACCATCTTCATAAAGATACTCTAAAACATAGTCATGACGTTTAACAATTTCGCTGGTGATGTATAAGCCAAGTCCAAAGCCCTCTAGGTTTTGATGGGCATCATCACGGGCGAAAGGTTTCATATAGTAGGCGATAGGATGGGGTAGGGGGTTTCCTATGTTTTTGAAGATAAGGGCGGTTGGTGTAGCTTCGATGTAGACGGGATACTCAAGGGCATATTTACTAGCGTTATCTAGAAGATTTTTAATGACGGTGGCAAATAGGTTGAAGTCTGCTACAAGTGTTTGGTTGGTAATGTTGTGTGAGAGCTTCTCTTCTTTAAAGTCAAGGAGTTCTATTGCCGTGTCTAGCATATCAATAAGTGCGTAAGTATGTAGTTTTAATTGGGTACTTTTAGAGGTGAGGGCTTCAACATTAGAGAGTTCCTTGAGTTGGGCTTCCATCAGATCAAAGGTGTGCATGAGTTTGGGTTTATCTTCACAACGGTTATCTAGCATAAATGAGAGTAGCTTTCCTCTTGTGATAGGTGTTTTAAGTTCGTGCATAATATTACGTAAAAATAGAATACGACTCTGTTGAAGGGCTGTTATCGTTGTAGAAGCTTCATTAAAGGCCTGTGAAACCTCTGCCACTTCATCTTGACCTTGAACATCAATTAAGACATCTTTTTCTCCTTGAGCAAAGAGTCGAATCTTTTGGGAAAGCTCTTGTAGGGGTGACATCGAATGTAAAACAGTGCGATAGAGTAGATAAAGCAAGAGTAATAAAACTAAGGTAATGATAGAAACATAGACCACATAAGGGGCAATAGAGGTGTTGTTTTTAAAGTAGAGCATGGTGTTATGTGCTTTGTACGCATAGTAGTAGTGGTTTTCAAAGATAAAGATTTCGATATTACCTGTTTTAAAGGTTTTTCGAATTGCTTCATCAGTGATGAGATAGTTGGTTTTACCCATAACCATCTCAGCATAAGACTCTTCTATCTTAGTGAGGTTATTGGCCTCTAGGTACTGTTTCATAGTTGCGTCGCAAACTACCTCACGCATAAGATGATCGTAAAGCATAATACTCTGTTCCACAGCATGCTTCTTATCCATAAAGATAACGAAGTAACCTGCAAATATAGCAACAATAACCAGTAGTATCGCTCCAAGTGCCCCAATGCTGCGAACCGTATTTAAAATAGAGTGTTTAAAGATAGGCAAAACGGTATCCTATACCACGAATGGTTTTCAAGTATTTCGGTTTGTGTGTGTCAGTTTCAATTTTCTTACGTAAACGACCTATGAGCACATTAATGGACTCCATACCACTCTCAAAACGATGTGACTCAATAGAGTTGGCAATATCTGCTCTAGAGATTGTCTGTCCACAGTTGTCAATAAGAAGTTTTAATATCTGGTACTCCGCAGGAGTCAAGTCGAGGACACTGTTGTTGTGAAAAATTTGGGTACTTGTTTCATCAACTACAAAAGCAACATTTTGTGTTGGGGCAATCTTTCCTGTGCGTTTTAAAACACTGTGCATTCGTGCCAAAAGTTCTCTAGGGTCATAAGGTTTGGCAAGATAGTCATCCGCGCCATTTTCTAAGCCAGTGAGTTTATCATTAATATCAGAACGTGCGGATGAGATAATAATAGGTGCATTTGAAATATTTCGTAGTTGGATGCAGAGATCAAGACCATCAATCTCAGGGAGGGTCAAATCTAAGATTATAATATCCACACCCTCTTTTTTAAGAATGTTGAGGGCTTGAGAAGGTTTATCTGCATGGATAACACTGATGTCGTTGCTTTGCAAAAAACGGGTTAATACTTCAGCAATAGCATAGTCGTCTTCTATAAGTAGGGTAGAAATCATTTAAGAGGCTCTTTTTGTCGTATTATGCCATTTATTTGACACTAAATCTTTCTATACTGTGATAACAAAGAAAAAAAGGAATGTTTATGACAAATACAACACTAATCATTTATAAAATTAAACAATTAGGTTTTGATAGCGAAGTTGTTACAAGTGTCGAAAAATATTTTTCCAACACTTTAGAAGAAGATAAAAGAGAAAGTGTGAAACCTTTAATCAACTTTATTGAGAGTGTTTTAGATACATCATACGCATCTTAGTCTACTCTAATGATGTGGTGTTAACTCGCGTGCACTCGCTTCTGTTAGAACACCATAACGCAAGAAAAATAGAAAAGCTATGGAAATAAAAGCGATTTTCATATTGCTGTCACCTACAATGGTCCAGACAATACCAAAGACAAAAGCGACACTAAATACGATAAACCATGAACGGTTTTTTATATAAGTTGCTTCTTTAACTTGTTGTTCTTTATTTTGAATCATACGGTACTCCTTAAATTTACTGTTTATTATAGCTAGTTTTTTTTACGAGTTAACACAAATGCAAAGATAGCTACAATAGCCAACATAATAATTATGCCACCACCACTAGTAGATGCTGTTTCCATTAAAAATCCTTAGTTATATTTTGGAGGTCTCTGAACAAGTATCCTATTGCTAGAGTTTTTTTTAATTTCATAGGGTTTATATTTTGCTATAATTAAATTATGAATATTAAAAAAATACGAAACATTATAACAGCATTTTTTATATTAGGTGGGTTCACACTTTTAATAGCTTACGCTGTAAATACTTCTAAGTTTAGTTTTAAACATAATAAGCACAACAAAGCTAAAACCGGTATGGGATACCAACGGGATATTCGTGTTGACTTTAAAGATAGAACGATGGTGCATCTTGGTGACTTCACTGCTAATATGTCTATGGGAGAACGCGCAGGAAAATATGTTCGTATCAAGCTCTCAGCACGGGTAGAAAACTCCTCTGTTTCAGATGAGATGAAAGAAAAAAACATTGTGATACGTGATAGTGTTATTAGTGTTCTCTCCGCTAAAACTTTTTCACAAATCTCTACTCCTCAAGGTAAAGAACGTTTGAAAAATGATATGTTGGGACGTATTAATGCGCGGTTAGGTGAGGGTGAAGTTCAAGAACTCTATTTTACAAAGTTTGAAGTACGATAGAAGTTCAAATAAACTTCTATTTATTATGACGAATTGCTTTTTCTTCTTCTAGAAGTTGACCTAAGATTTGTACCACTTCTTTAGAAGCATTTTCAGCACTATTAAAGTAGGTCATTACATTTTCAGAGTGTTTGGTACAAGTTCCGGAAACAACACATTCCACAGCTTTATGAATGTTATCATGAACAGCTTTATGAGGTTGTTGTAGTTTGGAAAAGCTGTTGCATTTTCCAAAAGTCTCTTTTCCCTGTCCTTCAAAATACCATTTACCAAGACGACATTCCGTATCGGAACTAAAAGTGGCATCTGCTTTTTGAGAGAAGACGGTTTTATAGCCGTTTGATTTAAAAAGAAGGTGATCGAGTTTAACTAAGATAGTGAAGATAGCATAGGTGACATCGGTAGTTTCTCTTTGGATAATTTGTGAATTACTCCCCAGTTCATCCATGCGATCGGCAAATGTTTCCATCTGTGTATTAGAACTTCGAGAAAGATTTTCCATGGTTGAAGAGAGTTCATGAATCTCTTGGGTGTTTTGTTTAAGTCCTTGAACGGTGATCTCTACTTCAGAAGTCGCTTTTTGAGTACGTTCGGCAAGTTTACGTACCTCGTCAGCTACAACAGCAAAACCACGACCATGCTCACCTGCACGGGCCGCTTCAATAGCCGCATTAAGTGCAAGAAGGTTAGTTTGGTCAGAAATATCTTTAATTAGGTTAATTACATCTGAGATACTCTCAACATTCGAGTTTAGCGTTTCGACATGGGTATAGGTACTTGTGATGTTTTCTAAAAGAGAATCTAAGGTAGTTACTAGTGAGCCTATTTCTAAATTACAAGCGCTAGCAAACTCGGCATTGTCTGTATTGCGTGTATCAATGTCTTTGAGAGAGTCAACATTTTGAACAAGGTCTGTTTGTAAGATAGAAAGGTCACGTCCACAACTATCAGTTAACCCCTGCGTTAGAGACTTAATAAGCTCGTTAAGCACCTGCATCTCTTTATCTTCACTAACAAGGCCACTCAAACGACTGTTTTCACTTTGAGATGCTTCAAGGGCTTGCTTTAGTGTTTCAATTTCTAACTTCTGTTCTGCGATGGTGATTTCAAGCTTTCTAGCGGTACTTCCAAACATATAACTACCTTCTAATTGTAATAAATTAATGATATCTAAATAATCTGATAAATTACATTAGATTATACTGTTTTTAAGATTTAAGGATATGCTTTTATTAATTAAAGCGTGATAAAATAAAATCTATAGTGATATTTAAAAGAGGAAAAACATGAAAACTTTTTTAGTGGTAATAGTGTTACTTGGAGTAGGGCTTAGTATAAGTGGATGTGAGCGTAACGACTACCAACATCCCATGCATCGGAATGGTAGTAAGTAAAATATTCTTTTTAATGAAGCAACTTTTTTACGGAAGTGAACGCACACATTTAACTTCATGTTTGTTTACAGGCGAGAACAGGGAACTACTTCTTTTCTCAGAAGAGGCTATATTCGGTTCATAATAAGTTGTTTTTTTAATGATAAAACCTGTTGTTTCACTTGTGTTATAAAGGATAAGAGCATCTGGTGTGTAGTTTGGATTGATAGTTGATGTCCAAATAGACTCCTGTTTTAAAGGTTTATTCGCAAATATTGAAATAAGTGAACTGTTTCGGTTGTTAAAATCTACAATTGTTAAAATTTCATTGATATTAGGTAAACGCCAGTCAGAAACACCGTTAAGGGAAAGGTTTTCGCAGTAACTAAGCGCATCAGGCCACTCTTTATTTGAGGGCATATTTGTATCTTGCCACATTAGTTTTCGTTGTGTATCAATAACAACTTGATTAGTACTATCTGGTACAGGTAATACACTGTTGTCAACGCCACGTACACATCTAACAGGATAACTCTGTCCTGAATTGACAAAAGAAAACCCTCCTGAATTAAAATCAACAAGGACTTGTCCAAAATAACCTGAATTACTAGACCAAAGTTGTCTAAATGACTGCATTGTTTGGAAATAATTTGTGTCAATAGAGGGTGAAGAACTCCCACGACGCATAAGGTTTAACAGCTCACTTGAAGAGGGGAGTCTCCAGTCCGTTTGTCCTCCTAACACAAGATTTGAACAGTAACCTGGTGCACTGCTCCCTGATATTGGTTGGTATGAGGTTGGATTGTTATCTTGCCACTGGAGGTTTGTAATATGGTCTGTTACGATTTCAGAAGTTCGGGTATAGCTTGGGCTAGTACCCACGCTACTGGAGTAAAAACCATCATCTCCACTACGCTCTGATACTGTCTGTCCTGTTTTTTTAACATCAAAACCTTGCACGGCTTTAACGGTAAGTATCATCTTGTCGGGAAGGCTATATGCTTTTGTATCATTGGCTATCAGTTGAAGAATATAGGTTCCAACGGTATCAGGTGTGAAACTTGTTAACGGATTAGTATTATCTAAAAAGAGACCACTAGCACTACTCGTTGGTTTTGAAAAGATACTCCATTGGTAAGTAATTGGGTCATTATCCCCATCACTACCAGAACCATTAAGAGTGTAAGCTGTATTGACATCCACACTCGCATCAACGCCAGCATTAGTAGTAGGAATAGCATTGCTAGTTGTAACGGTGATACTAACAAAGTCTGAAGCACTATCAACATGTCCATCATTAACAACAAGCTGAAGAGTATAGGTTCCAGCAATATCTGGTACAAATGATGGAGCAAATGTAGTTGGGTTTGTAAGACTAGCACCACTGGTTGAAGGTACTGTCATGTTCCATTGATAGGTTATTACATCATTATTACCATCAGAACTTGCACTTGCATCGAGGGTCACAAGATTACCTACTTTTGCATTTTGATCAGTACCGGCATTAGCAATGGGTGCGACATTAGCCGTTGTTGCATGAATTAGAACCGTGTCTTGTGAACTATTAAGTAAACCATCATTAACAATAAGAGCAAAAATATAATTTCCATCTGCATAAGGAGTAAACGTAGGATTAGGTGCAGCAGGATTTGATAAAGTAGTGGTAATCCCAGTAGGTGTGTTTATAACACTCCATGCATATGTCAAGGGATTGTTATTAGCATCGTTACTTTTACTAGCATCTAAAGTAACAAGTGAGTTTGTAATCACTTCTTGGTCTATCCCTGCATCTGCCACAGGTTTTACATTACCATCAGCAACATTAATGGTTGTAATGTCGTTACTACTACCATTAGAATTAGATACTGTTACTTTAAAAAGGTAGGCTCCTGTTACTGTAGGTGTAAAAGTAGGTACAACACTACTTGTATCAGAAAGTGTAACGCTTACCCCTCCTACCTGCGTCCATAAGTAGGTTAGCGCATCACCACCTTCATTAGAACTTTTAGTAGCATTTAAAGTGACAAGGGTGTTGACTAGAACTTCTTGTATATTACCTGCATCAGCAAGTGGTGGCAAGGTGATGGTGCTATCTATAGTGATAGGTTTTGTTGTGATCTCAGAAAATACTGTACCATCTTTTACTTGTAATGATATTGTATAAGTACCTGTTTTATCAACTGCAAAGCTCGAAGTTATGTGGGTGCTATTGGTGAGTTGAGAACTACTTCCGCTTGGTGTTGACAAAGTCCACTTATAGGTAAGATGATCATTGTCTGCATCATAGCTTGACTCTCCATTCAAAACTACGTTAGTTCCATTTTTTGTATAAGTGATAATCGCGACAGGTTGATGACTCCCTTGAGGAATAGTTTTACCCTGATCAAGAAGAATTTGATTTAATGCTTTTTGGGCTTCGGTTAAAGTCATCAAATGTAAGTTCTGTTTTGTTGATAGTGATGTCTCGACGTCATATTCAAAATTTTCATCTGAAAAGTCCAAGTCTTTAGGTAGCAAAGCAATTTTTTCGGGATCGAGGGTGATAATATTGTCTGAGGCATTAGCGTCTAATGCTGTTACTAAACGTATGTAATTAAGTGCTGATAAATTATCTTGTGGAAAAAAATCATAAGGCGTTATAAGGCCATCTTCTGGAAGTACTGTACTGATTTTAGTGTCACCTAAATATAGGGTAACATTATCAATATCATCACACATATAACTACCATTACTATCAGTTGTTCCTACCACTCCAGATGAACAGATATACGTCAGTCCTTGTACCGAACCGTAAGCAATTTTTGTTGTTTCTCTTGTATCTGTTGGTAAGCCTGCCTCTTCATTACAGCCTGTAAGTAAAAGTGAAAGTGTGATAAAAATAGTTACTAAAAGTGCTTGCATATAAATCCTTATGTGATTAGTAATTATTATACTGTTTTCGTAAAATAAATCAAGTTTTTATCAAAAAAACTAATAATTCGCTGTTTTTAACTTCTTAAAATGTGATAAATAGAACATAAAAAAATATAATATACTGAGAGTAGTTTGGTATCTGTTTTTCTTATAAAAAAGTGTTAAATTTTTAGAATACTTGAAGCTTTATAGTGCCATACTGTCTCAAAATTAATGGGAGGTAAATACAATTTGTTACGTAAAATAGCACTACTTTTACCTCTCTTAACATCTTTTATATGTGCAGATGATATTGCAACATTGATGCAAGATTATGTTAAAGCCTCTGAACTTTCTAATAAAACAAAAAATGAAAATGCGGGTAATCTTATTATCTATACACGAGATGATATAGAACGTATGCAAGCGTTAACGTTAAAAGATCTTTTAAAATCTTTACGTTATTTCTCTTACTCTGAAAGTAAGCAAGCACAGAGTGATCTTCTAAGTTTAGATTCATACTCAAACAACTCAAAAGGAATTCGTCTCTACCTTAATGAACATGAGCTTGATTCACCTCTGTTTGGTAGTGGATTTGTCTATTTTGGAGATATGGAACTTGAGTTTATTGACCATGTAGAAATTTATACAGGGTTCCCAAGTTTCGAGTTTGGTATTGAGCCTGCCCGTGTTGTTATTCGTCTTTATACAAAAGATGCAACACATGATGAAGGTGGAAAACTAAAGCTAATGGGTGGAAGTCTTAACTCAAATGTTGCAAGCGCCTACTTTAGTGATAGTTTTGATGACTTTAGTTACTTTACTTATCTTGGACATTATGCCAATAACAGAGAACCTTATACACACAACGGTGCAGACCTTGGTCGCGATCAACTGCGTAAACGTTTTTATGGTTCTATTTCAAATGACAATCATAGTTTTGAAGTCCATGGTGTCAAAAGTAATAATGACGCATTTTTGGGCGATACTCCTAATGTCCAAGTGGTTGACAATAGTTTTGACTACTCCTACCTCAGTTTAGCAACACACTCTAAATTTTTTGATGATTCATTGACATTTGATATGGCCTATACAAATATTGACTCATCTTATGATCAACAACATTACCCAATTAGACCCGATGGTTCTATCATCCCTATCGTTACTACCAACAACCAAAAGATAAAAGAAGAGAGTTTTACCTTAGGCGTACAAAACTTATGGAATTTTGAAGACAACGATGTTACCTTAGGCTTAGAATACCGTTATAAATACTTTGATATTAGTGATAGAAAGTCTAATGGTGTTCCAACGGGGTTTGTGCAAGCTTATGACACAGAAGATATTTTTTCTATCTATCTTCAAGATCTCTATAACATAACAGACAATAGCGTTTTAAGCCTCTCTTTAATGAATCAGTTCTACCAACGCAATGGTGATGTTAATGCACCTAATAATTTACAATTACGTTTAGGATATAACTACTATCTTGATAAGTTTACTTCAAAAACTACGGTTTCAAGTCAATCATTTGCAGCAGAACCCTATACCCTTATTTCAGCAGGAAGTTCAAATCCAAACTTAAAATCAGAAAGTTATTATTCGTTTGATCAGGAGTTGACATTTAAATCCTTAGATACGATTAATAATTTTATTTTTACCTTTGCACATCTTATAGACTATCCGATACCAGGTCATTTTGGCTCAGGTACAAAGCCATACAATAGCCCTAAAGACCTTGATATTATTACGGCAAGTTACGAGTTTACCTATTTTTATTCTGAGAAGGATAAGTTGGAATTCAATATTAATTACAGTAACTCAGATAGTGTTTATACAACAGATAAAGCGGAACTCTATAGTGCTTTATTACGTTCGTTAAACACTTTTGGAAAAGTTGATTTGTTTAATGAATTATGGGTAGTAGCACCCGCATTTGATGCAGAAATTAGTGTCGATTATACTTTAGGTGTTAAGTATCGTGCGACGAAAGACTTTAGTGTTGAACTCAAAGGCGAAAACTTATTAGATAAAGGTGAAAAACGTATCTATACTGATGTTAATCAACAAATCGAAACAAGCATTTATGATCGTAAACTTTGGCTTGGATTGGAGTACTTATTTTGAAAAAACTACTCCTGATTTTACTAACGCTAACGTTTAGTTTTGCTGATGATATCAGTATCGAAAAAAAGATATATGAAACATTTTTTGCAGAACTCTCACCAAGAGAAAAACCTTATGTTTATGTAGATACACCTATCGCATCACTAGAACTTAAATCCGATAAGTTCATATTGACAGACTCTTGTAAAAAGGCAGATATTGCCATTATGACGCAGAGTGATTTACCTTATGATTGCCGCAAAAAAGTAGTTTTTGGAACACGTTATCGTCACTTGAAAAAGAAATATGTAGTAGGTGCCTTTTTCTGGCAAAAAGGACGTCCTAATATTGTTTTTCAACGAACAAAATTAAGAAGAAAAAATATTGAACTTTCTCCTTCACTTCAAGAATACGCGGAGTAGGATGTGCGATTTTTAGTACATTATGGAAAAACTTTTACTGTACTCCTCTTGCTTTTTCCTTTTCTCGGAATTAGTGCTACCTACCTCTACATGCAGTATGCAGAGACAAAAAAAGAGATTGTTGAGATTGTTCAAGAGAGTATGCTTGATAAGAAATATGAACTTTTAGAGATTTATACAGAGTATCTTAGTGCTGAGTTTGGTAGTCACTATGTGGAAGTTTTAAAAAGTAGTGACTTCTCTCGTAAACAGGCTGAAACGGCTCTGCGATTGATGAAAGATTCTCAAGTACAGTATCTTTATTTGCTATATATTGATGAAAAAAACCGACTCCGTTACTTAGTTGATACAACAAAAGATATTGATGAAAGAGGTGAGTTTAAACAGCGTTTTTTTCCTCAAAAAGATATCTGGCGTACTGCACAAAAAAGTCAAAAAACTGAAGTGACAGCACAAAAAGAGATTGATAAACTTTGGATCAGTATGGCTTATCCTATTATATCAAACGGCAAGACTGTTGCCCTTCTTGGAATCGATTTTTCACATGCAGAGTACATAGAAGTAAACAAAACCCTTATTCCTCTTGAACATATCTATCTCTACAGTGCTGTCTTTATCATTGTGATGTTAATGAGTGCTTTTATCCAACTGGTAATGTACTATAACCATCGTAAAAAAAGTTTTATTGACCCTCTTACGGGGATGTATAACAGACAGTACTTACACGAACTTTTACAAAAGTATCCTGTGGGCGCATTCCAAGTATTAATTATGGATCTTGATCACTTTAAACAAGTTAATGATATCTATGGACACGATGCAGGTGATGAAGTGCTTCGAACGGTATCAGCGCGTATTCAGTCTGTGATTCGTAAAAAAGATATCTTAATTCGCTATGGTGGTGAAGAGTTTATCTTATTAGTGGCGCAAGAGGATAAAGAGATCGTTCTCGACTTAGCCGATAGAGTACGTCGAAAAATTAAAGCCGATCCAATTGCACTTGAAGAGTGTCAATTAAATGTCACCATATCAATGGGTCTTAATCCTGTACCAGGTGAATCTAAAAGTTTTGAGCATGCGGTTAAAATTGCAGACCAAGGGCTTTATAAAGCAAAACAGATGGGCCGTGACCGTATTGAGATATATGATGATAATGCGCAGGTAGAAGTTGATGCGCAGCAAAAAATGTGTGCAGTTAAAGAAGCACTAGATTTAAATAAAATCTTCTGTGTATACCAGCCGATTTTCTGTACTAAAACAATGCAAATTGATAAGTATGAACTACTTATTCGTATGTATAACATGAATAATGAGGTTATTGAACCCGATAATTTCCTACCTTCTATTCGCTATACACAAGTTTATATTCATCTTACAAAACGTGTTTTAGAACTTGCTTTTGAGGCTCTACGTGAGCATGATGTGAAGTTGAGTATAAACCTTGATGTGCAAGACCTTTTTAATGATGAAATTTTAGAACATATCACTGCTATTTTTAAAGCGAACAATTCTTTAGCAAAGCGATTAACTATTGAGATTTTAGAAAATGATGAAATTTTAGAGTTTGAGATGATTTCCGAACGTTTAGCTAAAATACAAGCACTTGGAATTGCTATTGCCATTGATGACTTTGGTAGTGGGTATGCAAATTATCGCTATATTTTAAATATGGATATTGATGTTGTAAAAATAGATGGCTCTTTAATTCGTGGTCTTGATAAACGAGATGATGCTCGAAAAATTGTAGATTCTATTCATATGTTAGCACAGAGTTTAGGTATTAAAACCGTAGCAGAACATGTTGAAACAGAGGCAGAATTTGAAGTGATTAAAGCACTTAATGTTGATTATATACAAGGTTTTTATCTGGCCAAACCCGATATTAACTTTAAATCAGTAAACTTTTTAAATGATAATCAAAAAATATAAAGATGAACTTGAATATATTGAGATACAAAACAGCAGTGCTACTGCAAAAATAGCCTTACAAGGTGCCCATGTTTTTCACTATCAAAAAGAGGGTGAAGATGCTTTGTTATGGTTAAGTGATACAAGTAGTTTTAAAAAAGGAAAAGCGATACGTGGTGGGATTCCTATCTGCTGGCCATGGTTTGGTGCACATCCTAAGGAAAAAAACTTACCCAATCACGGTTTTGCACGAACGGCTTTATGGGACTA